>Ga0208825_1000544_pt1 | contig 35083 bp, 38 predicted proteins | sample AD_UKC113_MetaG_FD_184450 | JGI IMG/M metagenome (GOLD analysis project Ga0208825, IMG submission 184450) | Active sludge microbial communities of municipal wastewater-treating anaerobic digesters from Hong Kong - AD_UKC113_MetaG (SPAdes)... | ecosystem: Engineered > Bioreactor > Anaerobic >... | reverse complement strand
TGCTCCTTCATCATCTGGATGGACTTGCACGGCGACACCAGTTCTCTGTTCTTCCCATCATCTCCTATCTTGAGCACAAGCGGTATGAGATTGCAAACCTCCGGGCTATAGCGAGAGGGAAGCAGTTCGGGGTTAATCCGGATTTTATCAGACAGCATCTGGTGATGTAAGGTGTCATATCTTCGTGATATCAGACCGACGAAATCAGAACTCCTTGTATTAAAGTCAAGACTTAAAATCGCCGTCAGGTCCCATAAGACGCTGCAGATGAAACTGGACGGCCTTATTCTGGAAGTCACAAAGCTGGCTCCTCTTGTGAAGGCAGAATATGATCTTCTCATGGTCAGGTACCGCCGGGTCAGGCATCTTCTGGCCCCTGCCTACATGATTGAGGGGATGCTCAATGTCACCATAGCAGCATACTCGGTGGAATCAAAGACCGAGATTGAAGTCTCTGAAAAGAACCTCTTTGGTATCCGGGTCCCGGTGATTACCGGGAGTAATGTGAGGACAGATCTCGTGGATCGGGGATATGGACTCCTCGGTACTTCGTTGGTCATTGATGATATGGCAGATGCATATGAGAAGCTTGTTGATGCAATTATTGCATATGCCGGAAATGCCGCGGCACTCAATCACCTGATAACCGAGATAGAGCGGATTTCCCGCCGGGTAAAGGCACTCGAGCATGTGGTAATACCATCACTCGAAGCGTCTATCGCAACGATTACGGCAAGCCGGGAAGAACTGGAGCGGGAAGAGCAATCACGGCTGTTTCATGTGAAAAAAAGATGGAAATAGGTCAGATCTCGTCACAGGAGAGATACCGTCCGGCACAGACGATGTACTGCTTTTTATCACTCCCTGTCACGAGGGTATAATAGGCCTCTTTGTAGAAAATCCCCGTCTCAAGCGGGTTTGAGTAGGTGTATGTCACAATACCTGAACCCTGCTTCATAGCTCCGGTCACGATCTCATCCCTGAATTTCTTCCCCGACGCATCTACTTTTCCTGAAAAGTTCGTCCCGGCAAGGGAAGGCTGTGCAGCATTGGCAATAAGAGTGACTCCGGTATCAAAGACATACACATATAATGAAGGGTCAGACCGATCCTTGTACGGATGTCGCCCGTTCTGAATATCTGCAAGGGTTCCGGTTGCATCCCGGCTGATGGCATCCGCAGTGAGATTGACAAGGTTGGTTATCTGTTGCCGTGTTTGTGACTTTTCAGCACAAATCGGACCGACGTATTTCCCGACAATCTTTTCATAGGTGGTAATTCCCTCATCCCTGCGGTCCGTTTTCATTGCATCCAGTTCGGTCTGGATGGCATCGATGATGTCTGGATCAGTATTCAGGTTAAATGCAATGTAGTAGGTTGACCTGCCCAGATCATCAAGGATATAGAATGATTCCGGATTTTCTGCGATGGTCTGAATCAGGCTCTCACCAGGATACAGGGCATATACCCAGACATCTGATGTTCCATCGATCAGTCGCTGGACTGCTTCAGCAGGAGTTGTCACCTGGAACATGTTCTCATCCGGAATTCCTGCCTCTCTGCCGACATACAGGCCGATATCATCTTTGATGACAACTGCCCGAAGATCCTTGTTCTCCGGCCGTGCCGTCTTCAGGGATTCATTTTCAGCAAAGAAAACAAGAGGGCATTGCATGAGGGGCCCAGCCCATTTGAAGCGTGCCTCACGCTCCGGTGTTCGTGCCATTGAGAAAAGCCCGGTATTGTTCCTGGATTCTGCCATCCGGTATGCATCAGACCAGGCCATAAGACTGATATCTTCGGTGGAGAAGGGAATCCCGGCTCTCTCAAGTGCAGTCCTGAGAAGTTCCACAGACAGGCCGGAAGGCACGCCGTTTTCAAGATAATTAAATGGTGGATATTCTTCGGTTAAAAAAATCATGTCATCAGGCATCGGTACGGCCATGGAAAGAGATGAAAAGAGGGAAATGCACAGTGCAATGAGCATTCCGGTCCGTATAGATCTCATCAGCTTTTGGATTTTTGCGTATGGAGATAAATAGGTGACTCTCAGATCAGGGGGTGAGGACTCTTCTCCCCGGAGACAGGCAGATCTGCATGGGTTACAAAGAGCGGATATTCTATCGCGGCCATTCGCAGAAGGATCAGGTGTTTCCCGCCAGGGGTAAGGGCATATACCGGCACTGTGGATCCTGCCTGCAAAATGGCGCATGGTCCGCAGATCTCACGGATAGTCTGTGAGGCACATGCGGTTACGATATCCGCATATTGTCTGACCTTCTCTGCATCCTCGTGAGAGTAACCGGTTGTATGCACGGCGATGATGATGGCATCAGAATCATACTCCCTGATAGCCCGTGCATCCTCCGGATTATGGATGGTCACGATAAGATGCTCATATCCTGCCTTTTTCGCAGCATGGACGCCTGCAATGGGATCAAGAAAGGCATGGTCAGGATCGACAACGATTCCTCCCTCCTCTTCTATTCTCCGGATAACATCAGGAATCGGTGACGTGCTGATAAGTCCTGACATTCTCCCCCCTATTCCCTGTGCCATCTCCGCTTTTGTGACAACGACGGTACCGGCCCCGTCACAGACGATGACCGCTGCATCAATAAACCGGCTTTTCAGGGCGGTGCTGATAATTTCTGACGCTCCAAATCCGACAAACACCTCTTCTGAAGTGAGTTCACGACCCGGGGTGCACATCCCAAACGAGTCTATACGGTTCTGAATATTATCCCGTATTGCTTCAGATGTCATCTCATTGACCGGACAGGCAAATCTGCGTGCAAGAGGGCATTCGGTTATAAGAGGACTTCCTACTTCGACCACTTTACCATCTCTGACGACGACTCTGCAACGTCCGGCTGCTTCTATGATATGTTCATCCATAATTTATCTCCTGAAAAGGAGGAGAACGAATCCAACTCCCAAAATCCCGATGAGGGGTAATAATCCTGACTTTTCAGTGGGGACAGGGGTCGGTGGTGCAGGAAGAGGGGTTCTTTTGGGGATCGGATCAGGTGTTATATCAACCGGTTCACCATTCTGTCCGGGAACGACGCTGGTTACACTGGTCACCAGAGTTGGTGTAGGTGTTGGTTCCTGTGACGTGATGACAGGTTCCGGGGTTGCAAGGACTGAACTTGGAGATGTCAGACTGATGTTGTCGATATACCCGTGGGCCTTTCTTCCGTTCTGTCCCTCACCGATGGAAGTCAAAAACAGGTGGGTAAACTCTTCCATCTTACCGGTTACCATTACAAAATGACTAAACAACGGGGTATCATCACCTGGAGCAGTGACCGTCATACTGACCCGCTTTTCAACCGGGTACCAGGTAAGCCTGATATGATACTCCTCCCCGTCCACAAATCGCACGGTTTTTCCACTATAATTTGCTTTCCCTGGAATGGAGTACGTCTGGGAACGGAGGTTTTCCTTAGATATTGCAGTGAGAGCAAAAGCCCCTTCTCCATTCTGATTATAAAGCTCGGCCAGGACAACCGGTCCTTTCTGACTGTCATATCCTTCCGTTCCAAGACCAAACCTGAATGAACTCTTCTCTTCGGTCAGCACCGGGTGCACATCAAATTCCAGGGTGAACGGACCGGTGAATGGCCCTGAGAGGGGATAGTACGCATAGGATCCGGTACCGCCTGTTATCTGGTAATGGTACTGTCCCTTCCCTTCATCCAGATAAAATGACGATGGGCTGTTCGTTTCCCACCCGGTTGCGTCTGAAAAGTCTGTTGTATACAGGGGCGTATCGGCAATAACGCCTCCATGGAGGGAGAATATCAATGAAAGAATGAGGATTGAAAATATTAATCGGGGGTCTGGCATACGTGTGTGCCCTATGGTATCGTATCCCAAGAATGAAAGGTTGCCGATCGTACCCGGGTTATCCCATGGTAAGTTCGGCAATCCCGCCCTGGAAGTTCATAGCCTGGGCTGATTTCTGATAAAAGAACCGGCCAGCACTATCCGGTCCGATTCCGGAGAACGTGAACTTCGGACTTTCAACATACTTGTACGGTTCAGAATTGATATACAGCGTTGAATAGGGATCCCCTCTTGGTATGGTGAGGTTCAGGGTTGATGCATAGCTGTCAAACCCGCCAAGAGAGAAACTGTTGACCGGGCCACGTGCCAGCGTCTCCCCATTCTTGACAAGGGTGATATCATTAAAGTTGAATGCGGTAAACCTGTTCTTATCGGTGGATATGGTTCCATCCATGGATCCCGGCCCGTAGATGAGCTGGATCATATCTCCTGGTTCAAAGGTAAAAATCTTCCCGGCTATCTTCATGGAACTTGCCGGATCAGTCACTCTGAGCCTAACATATCCATCAGGGATGAGTGCTCCGTTTATACTTCCTGCAAGATATACATCCATCTTGGTCGGGGCAGTGACATTAATACCAGCCTCCTGGGAGTACTTGTCTGTTCCATAAGCGTTGGTGACCCGGAGGGTGACATTGTATACTCCGGCATACTGGAAGATGTGAACCGGGTTCTTCTCAGATGACTGGGTCCCATCACCAAATGACCATTCCCAGCTCTTCGGGCTGCCGGTTGAGAGATCAGTAAACTGAACGGTCAGCGGTGCCTGTCCACTGGATGGTTCGGCAAGGTATTTTGCGACCGGCGGGGATCCGATCACGATAAAGTCCCCGGCAGTCCGGCGGTTTGATCCATACGCATTGGTCACGAGGAGGCTGACGGTGTATGCTCCTGGAACAAAATATGTATGAACCGGGTTTTGAAGGGTAGACGTGGAGCCGTCTCCAAAGCTCCAGAGGTATTCAGAGACCTGTCCGTAACTCAGATCATGGAACGTCACCGTCAGGGGGGGATCGCCAACCCTGGGTTCAGCGGTAAAGTCACTGATCGGTGGCTGGAACGGGTTTGCATCCTTTAAATTTACCGGGATATTGGTCGGAAGCGGAGTCGGAGTGACCGGAAGGACCATCTCAACCGGAAGGGGAGTTGCCGATACCACCGGCGGGGGATCAAGACGTGCCTTGTCAATGAGAACACTGTCTCCCTTGTCGGTCACGTACAGCACCTCTACCAGTCGTGGAGCATCCGGTGCCGGGTAATAAAACTGCATCCGCTCTCCTGGTGACCAGGGCCATGTACCCCCCTGGAAGTTCATATTTGTGTTCGGCTGGACATCTCCGTTCACCTTGATGATAAGCCGGTCTGATGAGAACGAATCACCATCAATGTGTTGCATCACGATCGAGTCGCCTTCGCCTTCAATACTGATGGTGGCCTTTGGTATCCGTTCAGGTATCGGATTCCATACCACCAGGATCACACCAAGAAGAAACAGAACAACCATGATAACGGTCATGACCATGATTGTCTGGATCTGTGTCATTGCGTGTTCTTTATTCATGTACCAAACCCATCCCGTTTTCCTCACCTGTCTGCACCCCCCCGCACAGATTGCCTTTATTCATTGATTATACGCTGGTTTAAAAATATTCAAAAGGGAGTAGTGACTTCATATGATTCAATACCTCCCCTGAAGGAAAATCCTGCCCCATCCTGGATACTGAAGAGGAATTTGCCGGTTGAATCGGTTCCGACATTGTGCAGGGTTACCATCTGACCCGGACTTGCCACAATCGCCGGAATACCATTTACCAGTCCTTTGAGACCAGGTTCCTTCGCAATGATCCGGATGGTGATGTCAGCCGATGCAATCTGCTCATATTGATTGATATTGATGTTTGTAAGCCATCCGGATCCAAATTCCTTGCCATTGATCCAGATTGATACGTTTTCAAAGTTGAACTGGACAATAGCATTGTTTATGATAGAGATATATCCGGTTCCCCCATCGTTCAGGTCAATTCTGACCAGGTCCCCCTTCTTCAGATAGGAATCCTTTCCTCCTATCCGAATCAGCATTGCGGGGCCCTTGACGGTGAAGAATAATGACCCTCCTGCATCAATACTTGCTGCTCCGGGGCCAGAAAGAAGCGTGTCCTGCCGGTCAACCGGGAGCACAGTGATCTCTTTTACCGGTGCTTCTGATGACTCATCAGGGTCACAGAAGGTCATGTCAAGGCTTGCGGTGTAGGTACCCGGGAAAGGATAGATGTGCTCAGGGTATCGTGCATTGGATGTCATCCCGTCACCAAAGTTCCATGACCGGTTCTGTGCACATACCTGTGTCTGATCGGCAAACTGAACGGTCAGTGGCTGAATGCCGGTTGTTGGTTGCGCATCAAACCTGATCAGATTCTGGTTCATGAAATCCTCCGTCAGAACCGGCTGGACAGAAATCGTCTGAGACGGAACCGGGATCTCCGGGGTCATAACCGGTTCAGGTGTAGGCTCAGGGGTGGGAGTCGGTGTTGGTGTCGGTGTGGGCTCTGCTGGTGCTGAAAACAGCAGGGCTTCACCCTCCCCTTTCGTATATAGTACCGCAACCGTTGCAGGTTTTGCATATCCGGAGGTGTCAACCTTGAGGACCGTCCCCCGTGTCCACGGCCATGTCATGCCCCCCATCAGCATAATCTTTTCCCGTGGGATTTCAGCGCCGCCCAGCGTAAATCTTACATCCTGTTCCTGAAGGTCAGGGCCGGATTCATAATACAGGAATACGTCTTCTCCAGACTGACTTGGTGTCATGACAACCGTCGGCGGACCGGACGGCATCAGCATAGGCATGACAAAAAATACTCCTGCAAGTATGATCGCTGCTATTGCGACAATTGCAATAATAATTAACCTGATATCGATCTCAAGTTCGCGCCCTCCGGTCTCCTCCGGTTCTTCGGATTCCTCTGGTTCAGGCGCTGCTTCTTCTATACTCTCGTCAATGTAAGGCGAAGCTTCCTCTTCCGGCTCATCCAGCTCCAGGTCAAGCTGATCAGCCGTCCCCTCATCGTCGAGAAGCTCGAGCATGTCCTCTTCATCATTCATCATATACCTCCGTTCCGGATACCGGGGGCTCACATCCCACAAACAGGCCAGATATCTGTATGATCCAATTATCCAATATATTATATAAAAGATAGTGTTTGATAGTGAACCGCTGTTCAGGTACAAAAATGGTCATGGGTTTTCCATGACTTATACGTGCCGAACAAACTTGTTACAGTCACGAACCCTGATGTCATTCAGATAATGTATTGCGGTCTCATTCTTTGGATTTATCCTGGTCGCTTCCTTGAAGAATTTTTTCGCCTCACAAAACTCTTTCAGTTGATACAGAACAAATCCTTTTGCTGCAAAAAGATCGTCAATAGATTCTTTCTGCATGGTTTCAACCGGTATATCCTTCACAAGGTTCTGGATATCGGCTAATATGTCATTTGCTCCTTTATAATCGCCGCTGTCAATCAAGCCCTGTGCCTGATTACAGATCTTCTCGATCATATCAGAGTGTTCATTCTTCACCCGTTCAGGATGAGTTGTCAGGGAAGGGACTTTGCTTGCATCCTTTTGTGCACCCGGTGCAGGCTCCTTTTCCTTATCTTTCTTCTGTCCGTTCTTGCTTCCGCCTTTCTGCACAATATGGCTGTAGATCCGTTCTATCTCTTTCGCGTCATCCTTATTGGTGCAGGACTCCTTTGCTTTGCTTAATATCTCAAGTGCCTCATCACCCTTCCCGATGTTAAAGAGTGCAATACTCTTCAGGAACAATGACCGGTAGTCATCAGAAGACTCAAGAAGCATCTCATCAAGGCGGGTAATGGCTTCATGGTATTTACCCTGCTTAATGAGTGCCTTAATCTTCTGATGGTTCCCTGAAGGTGAAGTGGCAACCTCTGATATAATGGTGTCAGGTTCGGGGGCCGGTGCAGATGGTACCGCCTCCTGTTCAGATGGGGCGGAAATCTCCTCTTTAGGCTGAACTTCTGAGAGGTTCTGCTTAAATGAGATGGTCGTCTCTTTCTTCGGGATTTCCATGTCCGGTTTTACCAGAACCGTTACCGGGGCGGCGGATGCACTGATATCGGTAATGTGGTACGATCCCCGTTCAGCCGTGGTATCCTGAGCCGGTTCCATCATCACCTGCTGCTCACTGATGACGCCGGCACCTGGTCCCCTCAGGCCTCCGATGTCCATCTCATGGGGTAATCCACCATGGAGATCCGGGTGGACTGCACTGACATCACCAACCGGAGAAGGAGGGTTCTGAACTGCTGCGAAATTTAAGCGGTAGGGATCCGGTGTCTGGGGAGCTTCGGGTGGCTTTGCCGCAGGTGGAGGAGAAGAGGCAGGAGGTTTCTGACCTCCAGGAGGTGCTGCGGGCTTTGGAGAGGGAGCAGAGGTTTTTTGTGGCTCAGGAGACGATGGTGCCTCCTTTGGCGTACTGGGGAGATTTGGCGTGCAGTATGTAGAAAGATGGGTAAGCATCTCCTGGTACCGCAGGTTATCGATCTCACCTTTTGCATACCGCATAAACAGGACTGCAAGTGGCGGATTATAGGGATATGCAGGAATGTCCCGCATGAGAACCCCGACCTTCTCTTCAAATTCAGCAGTATCTATCTCCCCTTCTGCATACCTGAGATGAATTGCCCTGAGTGGAGCACTCTGCTGATAATTGCTGATATCATTGAGAAGATGAGAGATGATCTCCTTATACTGCCCGATAGTAATCTCTCCGTTTGCGTATCGCTCTGAAGCAATCTTGAGAGATGGAACCTGCTGGAATGAGATATTTTTCAAAAACCAGGAGAGAAATTCTTCATACTCTGCTGTATCTATCTCTCCCCGTGCATACCGCACCTGCACTATTGATAGAGGATCTTCTTCAGTCATGTGCCTCCCCACCTGTTTACCGGTATATTTTTGAACATTATAAGGTACAATGACACTTTATACACGGCACCCTGGTAAAATTTTATATGGTGGTGTAACGCTCTTTCTGTTTGTCAGAATTAACCCGTCATCCGTTCTCTTGTCGGCGCGCAATTTTCGATGCACATTTTGGTATTCCGGTAAAAAGTGGTTTAGAAACATCTGCCTGAAAAGAGAAGGGAGACATCATATCAGGTCATGCCGCACACGTCCATATTCACTCCCTCTCTCCTCTTACTTATGAACCGGAACCCTCGTCCGTTTCCTTTTCACTATCAGTGAGTTTCAAATCCTCCTCATCGCTGCTTTCTGAACCATTCTCTTCTTCATCTCTCTCTTTGCGCATCCATGCAACCAGTGCTGCAATAAGTCCTGCAACGCACAGGCCGAACAGGATTCCAAAACCGAGCAGGACAGGGGGTTCCCGGATTATCCGCATAATATCAGGTATCATTCCGCCCATATCCGCCGTTGGAGTCTCATAGACCAGATCAGGTGTCGATACAGGCCCCTCTGTTTGGGCCGGCTCTGTTGGTATCTGTTCTGGTTCCAATGTCTGGATCTGTATCTGTGTCTGGACTGGTGCCGGAGACTTTGGTGGTGTCAGGTTCACGGTCATGGTCTCTCCAGATGTTACCGGTATTGTGACCTGCAGAACACCTGATGCAGTTCCTTGAGAGGAGACCGCCTGGACAAGAACCCGGTAACGCCCTTCTTTCAGTGTCCCGGCCGGGATCTCAAATGCGAACTCCCGTTCTCCTGGTCCCTGATATACGGTTGTCGTTCCTGAGTACCCGGACCAGCTGCCATCACCGCCCTTGCGGGTTGGCCCGAACTGCTCGTCGGTGATCTCAACAAGGAGGCGTGAACCTGATGCAAGGTTCGTTGTTCCGGATATTACGATGGGCATCTCCGTCGTCCCGTTCAGTGACCCTGCTGTGATGGCAATCTTTGGGTTCTGCACAATGATTGAGTACTCGATGTAGGTATCATCAATAAACTGGCTTTGCAGGGCGGTGATCAGGGCAGCAGCCGCAGCAGGGCCCTGAAGAGCCCCCGGACCTGCAATTCTGAATACCGGAGCGCCATACCAGGGAGTCGTGCCAAGCACCATCTCACGATTCCGGTCTGGCCAGAGATCAAAGTTCCCGTTTGCCATCGGGTGCTGGATGATTACCGAATATTCACCTGGTGCCATATCCCTGGTAACAGAACTGGAAAGCTCATACGAGAACCATCCGCCCCGCTCTGTCTGCACCGTGTCATACCTGAAGTAATTCCTGCCAAATATCCAGATGGCAACCCCGGCATCAGTCCGTCCGCCCGTAGATCCGGTTATCGTCAGTTCATCACCCTGTGCAACGGTCATTCTCCTGCTTGAGACCGAGATATACGGACGTTTCAGGGTAATGGGAATCGCCTGCCATGAGGTGCTTTCCAGGTGGTACCGGTCACGTGGTGCTGACACGGCATAGATGGTATATGTCCCGGTATCAAGACCCAGTTCGCCGGTATAGAGCCTAAACTCCCAGGTCTCACAGTCCCCGGATGCTGTCGTGAAACTTCCCGGATTTCCATCAGAGACCTGCCTTCTTGGGGCATCCAGTCTCCCACCCGCCGACGGAAGGTTTGGACCGGTAATGAAGAGGTACGTCTCACATGAGCCTGTATTTGTTCCCCGGAGTAGTACCTCGTCACCAAGGGTGAAGGTCTCGCTCCCGGTTGTGAGAGATACGGATCCTTTGACGACCTGCACGGATATCGTGTCTGATCGTGGATTTACCGATCCGAGAGGGCCTTCGATATGAATGGTGTATCGCCGGTCACTAGTCTCCTGTGTTGTCCTGAACTCAATCGTCCGTCGGCCGGTCTGGTCAGGCGTCACCTCTGCATAGTAATATACCCCGCCAAACGGGTATGAGGGAACAAGGTCACGAATCGCAGTGCGTTTTCCGGATGGGCGATAGGATCCGATGATATAAGGACCGTCAGGATTGTCCTGTCTCACCCCTTCCTGTGAGGTGATGATCATTGGTGGCTGGTCACCCGGAGAACCGGTCCTGCTTCCTCCCTCTATCCAGATGATATAGGGGGATCCCGGAGATCCGGTGATCGTTACACCAAATGGATCTCCTCTCACCACGGTCTCATCTGAGAGATGAAGTCCCGCCCGTTCGGTTCCGAGCGTAACCTCAGTGCCCCGGAGGGTATACCCGCCCTGATAGGATCTGAGGTTATCGTCCATCCGGTTCACCGCAAATTTTGGTTCTATATGGTAGAGACCTGACTCATACCCGCTCCAGCCGGTATCCCAGCCCCCGCTCTCAATCGGAGGAGCATATCCGAGTTCACCGGTCGGTTTGAATGAACTGAAGATATACTGGCCACCACCAGGTGTCTTTACTCCGGCAAGGGTCCCTCCTCCGGGCGTTCGTATCTGAATCTTCACCGGTCCGTCATTGGAGGAGTAATCCGGTCTCCGGGTAATACCGGCAAGATTTGTTTCAACCTGAATGACCAGGGGTGTTCCCCGCGATACCGTGCCATATGACCGATCTCCCATCGTGTTCCGGTCCATGACCTTTAATGATATTCGCGGGTTCCTGACGATGAACGCAACCTGCCCGGGAATTCCCCGTACCTGATCCCACTGGTACCATGCGCCGGTCCGGTCATAAAAAAGGTCCGGAATGACACTGAATCTCCCTTGATTCACCTGCATGATGTCAAGCGGCTGGTCACGTCCGGGAGAGGACCCGGCCGGAAAATATGCGATGGACGTATAGGGGTAGGGAACTGCATACCTGATATCAAGCCCCTCTTCTCCCAGATAGACCTCCCCCCCGAGGGGAACAATGACCGGATCTGCCAGAACCGGTATACTGATACCTATAAGAATGAGCACGAGCCACACCAGACGAGAATACATACGGCAGGCTTTGGTGCAGGAAGGTATGAACTTTCCGGGCAGGAAAAATCCGACCGGATTCTCATCTTTTCGAGAATAAAAAGAGGTTTTGACTTATGAATGAATAAGCTCCCCTTCCGTGTGCTCCCTTCCTGGTTCAGATACCCACCTGACCAGTACCTGTCCGTCAGTTTCAGGGAACACATAAAAGAGGGTTATATCAGTCCCGTCCGGTTCAATACCATACATGAGTCCTCCTCCTTCTGATGCGAGGGCATAAATCACCGGAAGCAGGCTGATTCCGTTTCTGTCAGGCTCAAAGATAGTGCCTCCTTGACCTGTCGTATCGTTGGGATCTGCAGGGACGGCCAGCTGCTGGTACGGGACACCGGTCTTATTCCCATCAGTTTCTGACACAGAGGTGAGGGATGCGATGGTCGCTTCTGATAGTATAGGAATTGCTGTCTGCATGCGGCGGGATGTGGTAATGATGAGACCGTCTTCTTCAGGCCTGACTTCGGATATGAGCAGTTCACCAGCAGAAGAGGTGTTATTATAGTAATTTTCATAGAGCATTCCACCCCCGTGCCTGGCAAGTGCCTGTCTTGCCTGTCCATACGGAACCGTATTCTGATCCATGTAAGTGGCGATCTCCTCTCCAATCCAGGTCTCTGCAGCAGGGTCGGCCAGAAGGGTTCCATTTTCTGCAAGGACACTCACAAATTCTGTATCGCCCGCAAACACCCCCTGAGGATCATTGACTGCCGCGAGGAATGAGTTCCTGTTCTGATGAGCCTCTGCTGCTGCCTTCTCTCCAAGAACGGTGAGGCTTTCATATGAGAGCGGATATGATGGAGCGTCGCTGACCGGAGATGCAACGATGACCGGGATCGGGGTTTGCACAGGGGTAGTTCCTACCGGCACCAGGTATGCGGTAATTCGTGCATTCTCTTTGTCCCTGGTAAATACGGATGTTGTATACTGCTGGTACCCTGCACGGTTCAGGACAAGGGTATGGGAACCTTCAGGGAGGGTCAAAGTCCGGGGGGTGGTTCCCCGGCTGGTCTGGTCAAGAACAATCTCTGCCCCCTCCGGATATGATTCGATCATGAGTGTTCCTGATGTGATTGGGGCAAAGCTCGGCTCAAGAACCACGTATATGGTGTTGTCCGAGTCCGGCCGTACCTGAATATTTCCATGCCAGGTCTCATACCCGGATCTTGTGAGGGTGACCTGATATGTCCCAATTACCAGATTATCAATGGTCTTTGGGGTGGTCCCCTGGTATACTCCGTTCAGGGTTATCTGTGCCCCCGATGGTGCTGATGTTATCCGAAGACTTTTACAGCAGGGATCAGGGCCCAGCGTTGCATGTATCGTCTTTGTCTCTCCTGCTGCCGGGTTCTCATGCAGTTCACGGCTCCATGGTTTGTATCCGCTTTTTTCGATCCTGACGGTATGGTATGGAGCGCCTGTCGTGTATACTTCAACTGTTATCGGGGTATACCCAACCAGAGAACCATCAAAGATGACCTCAGCATGTGAAGGATCAGAGGTAATCCGGAACCATCCGACATCACCCCCGATGACTGGCGGGAAGGGATCTGGAAGGAATATATCATCAACGGGTCCGGGCATATCGTCGGGATCGATGAATGGTTCAGGTATGCTCTCTTCTTCAGCCACAACCTGACACAGGGCGGGATAGATAAGAATTACCAGGAAACAGAATACGAGCTGATATCGTCTGTTCATAACCGGGTTGTTAACCTGTGCGGGGATATGGTTTTCGGTCTGGTCTGCAGGGGGATTGCACAATAATCACAATCTGGGCATTATATCTCTATTTGAATCAAAATCGTATTGTTTGGCACTGTTGCATGGCAAACTCTGATATACCCGGATGATGCATTGAATAGATTGCTGATAGAGCAGGCAGGGGAATGATCATGAATCAGGAGCCGGATATCCAACGGATAAAAAAAGAGATTCTGGAGCGGGCAATTGACCGGTATGAGATGAGAATTGCGGATCTGAAAAGTCAGATTGAAAATCCTGGAGTTCCTGCACCCGTGTAACTTCTCTCTCTTCTCGGTTTTTCCGGATTAAACTGACGTGAAATGCAATACAGGTTCTTTCCTGATCATTTGGAAATTTTCCGCGAATACTTCATGAATATTTCATGTATCATGCCTATTCTCCATGCACTTCATGGTGTCAGCCTGATTTTCAGGATGAATGGAGAAAGTCTGGCATTAACCTATATTATCGATGAGAGACCTGTTTCATAGCTATCTATGGTTCTGCATATTCGAACTGCCGACACTCAGGATCTCCCTATTCTTCTCTCCCTCTATCGTGACATGCATGATCATGATGAGGCAGGTGAGGAGGAATTGCTCAAAGCCTGGAATGAGATCATGGAAAACCCTGCGATATTCCCTTTTATCCTTGAAGTGAATTCAGTTCCGGTCTCGTCATGTATGTTTATCCTCATTCCTAATCTCAGCCGCGGGGCCAGGCCATTTGGTATCATTGAGAATGTGGTAACCGGAAAAGAGTTTCGGAATAAGGGGTATGGTACTGCATTGATCTCTCATGTGCTTGAGCTGGCATGGAAGAAGAACTGCTACAAGGTTATGCTATTATCCGGAAGAAAGAGCGAGGCCGTATTCAGGTTTTATGAACAGGCAGGCTTTGTCCGGGGTGAGAAGGAGGGATTTATTGCATATCCTCCCTGATCCAGGGCGAGGAGCCTGGATCACTCTGGTCCTCATCCTCCTTTGTCAGGCCGGGGCAGCAAATACCGGGCTTAGTGATTCGTATGAGTACTGGTTTCATGCAGGTATGCAATTTCATCAGGAAGGCCGGTTATCAGAGGCAAAGGAAGCGTATGAGCAGGGACTGGTACGTGATCCGAACAATGCTGCTCTTTTGAACAACCTGGGCAATGTGCTCTCTGATCTTGGGGATCACCAGGAAGCATTGACAAGATATGAGCAGGCACGGGAAGTTGGAGGAGGCGATACCATAATCCTTGGTAATATCGGCCGGACTCTGTTTCTGCTTGGGGAGTATGACAGAGCTGCTCTGATGTGTCTCAATGCAACCGCACTGGACCCCGATAACTCAATCGCCTGGTATTATGCTGGTACGGCTTACTACGAACTGGGCCGGTATGACAGAGCCAGAGAGTATCTTCACAAGGCTCTTGCTTTGAACCAGTCATTTGCCCTGGCATGGAATAACCTTGGTAATGTTTATGTTCAGCAAGGGGAGTTTTACGAGGCGTTCAGGCATTATCATAAAGCTCTTGAATCTGATCGGAACCTTACGCAGGCATGGTATAATCTTGGTATTCTGCTCTTTGCATCTGAACGGTATTGTGAATCCGCAAAAGCATTCAATGAGGTTGTCCGGATAAAACCCGGAGATGATGATGCACTGGGCCGACTGCGTGCTGCACAGGAGAAGTGCGAGGGTGATCCATCGCTCTCTCCCTGACCCTGCCACCTATGAGGATGGTCAGGGTTTTGTAATATCACGGCTGACTCCTACCCGCCATTCTCCACCAAAGAGACCGGCGGTATTCCACATCACCTCTTTTGTCAGGGTATCTGATGTGAGAGGATCCTGGAACTGACCGGGGTTGCCATAACTCCTTATGCCGTCTGAATGAGCCCTCCCATCACCGGTTTTTTCAATTTGATACGATCCTGCAGATGTGCCTGGTTTGAAAGGTCAGATCCTTTTGTGCATATGGACTGCTCAATCCATGTATGGCCAGAGTATATGTGCTATCTTTAAGAGTGGTATTGATGGTCTCAAGTTCGGCGGCAAGGATACGGGTGACTGCATCACAGACAATCCGGGCATCTTCACTGGGTTGGTGGTTTGATTCTCCTGCTGGTGAGAGAACCTGTTCCTCCATGCTATTCTGCCTGGTTTCGTTCACCATCTCCGGCTCTGGTTTTTGATCAATGCATTCTGCAACGCTCATAAAAATAAGGTGGAGCACACACAGTATCCTGTATACCGGCACCATATCGCTCATCATAAACCGTTTCCGCCTCCTATATTTGTCTTTTGTTTTCTTTGACCGGAGCAAAGCGGTATATTGTTTCATATCCAAGATTGATCAGGTGATGCCATGATTACCCGGTTATCTGCCCTTCTGTCAGGAATAATTCAGGAGGCGCCTTCCGTACATGATGGTGTGGTCTTTTTGTAGCCAGACATTATCCTGGTTTTCCTGGTCTTTTATTTCAGGAGCGTATGCGAATACCAGAATTACGAATCCATGATAGCACATGAACTTAAGAGTCATCGACTCATACTGGTACCGGTAACAGTCGCCAGCTGTACTGCAGAGCTAAAAGAAAATCACGACTTATCCCTCCTGCTGAATGCAGTCGTTCCTGGAGAATGGCCTCCACCACTGGTTACCCCAGAGACCCTTCATGAATTTATCGGGATGCTCACTGATCCCATATCCTGCCGGTTATGTGCCTGGTACTGGATTTTAAAATCAGCTGGCAAAACCAGCCGTCCGGTTCTGATTGGAAGTGGCGGGCTGTATATGAATGAGGATGGCAGTTGTGAGATCGGCTATTCGGTCCTTATGGCATTCCAGTGTCAGGGATATGCAACCGAAGCCGTCAGTACCATCCTTGATTTTGTATTTTCACAGGGAGATATTGAAACCGTGTATGCCACTACCTACCCTCACCTCACTCCCTCAATCCGGGTTTTAGAAAAGAATAAGTTTACTCCGGACGGCCTTGGAAGAGAGGAAGGAACGATACGGTTTTGTATCAGAAGATAATTTCCCTCTCTATTTTTCCCATCCTAAAATCGCAGGTTTCATATCATTTGAGAGAGAGAATCGTGCATGGCATTTATTGTATGGGATGAGGTATATTCGACCGGTATTCAATCAATTGATGACCAGCATAAACATCTTATCTCACTTCTGAACCGGATGTTTGAGGCATTATTGCAGAAACGGGGTAAGGAGGAAGTATCGTATGTCATTGAAGAGATGAACCGGTACGCAGAGTACCATTTCCAGACCGAGGAATCCCTCATGGAGAGGGCAGGTTATCCTGATCTGGCCGAACACCGGATCTTTCATGATGCGTTTATATCAAAGGTGAATGATTTTTTATTTAAATACAAGCAGAATGATGAAGCGCTCAGTGCAGAAGTGACCATATTCCTTACCAACTGGCTCAATGAGCATCTCTCCACGATAGATCAGAAATATGTCCCGGCGCTGCATAATGCGAACATTCCCTGATCCTGGGATAGTATCTCTTCTTCGTCAGTATTATATGCTCACAGGCCGTTTATATCAGGCGCATTGTAGCGCAGGTGCACGTGAAAGAGATTATTAATGGTCATATATATGACACGAGAACCTCCATTCTGATTGGAGAACGAGAAGAACGGGGTTCATTTATGTATAAAACAAGGAATGGCGAATTTTTCATCTATCATGCATCGCCCCTGGCGAACCGCCACCCGTCATGGATAAACCCGATCAGTAAAAGTGTAGCCATTCGAAGACATTTCCGGTACTCTCATAACCAGATGGCCTTTGAACAGGCATTTTGTGAATAAGCGACGGTTGTTTTCCGGGAAATCCCCGGTTGCACCTGATTCATCCTTCAGGCTCCTGATCCAACTTCCTGAATAATGCCGTCAATACTGACGACAAGTCCGGTTTCATCAGCGACAGGTCTGCCACGCTCGCTCATGACTCTGATATGTCCAAACTTGTCAATAATCCGGTACTCTATCTCGTACGGCTCTCCTGTTTTGATTGACTCTTTCTTTGCCTGAACAACCCGCTGCTTGTCATCAGGAAAAATGAGGGGGATAAGAGAGCTGATCTGTCCGCTTGCAAGTTCTTTTGCGGTGTATCCGGTCACCGACTCGAGATGGTCGTTGTAAAACTCCATATCTGAACCGGCAAGGGAGACCCTGAATACAATCCCTGGAATGTTCTGAGCCAACGTTCTGAACTGTTTCTCACTCTTCTCAAGATTTTCCCCTGCTTCAAATCTCATAAGAGCACTTCCGATGAGGGATGATCCGATTTCAAGAGCACTAATCTCTTTTCGACTCCAGATACGCTCGGAGTTTGTTTCAAGAAAACCGACAGCACCCCAGATATCATTTTTGGTTTTAATAGGGACGAGAAGGATTGATTTTACTCCCTCCGGTTCAAGTATCCGGCGGTCACTTCCCTTGAGATCTTTTACGAGACTATAGATGGTCTTCTCCTGTACAAATACGTCCTCGATAATCGATCCCTCCTCGTCATTTTTCAGTCTCATTGATAAGGGAGACCGGGTCCGTCCCACACTTCCTGTTTTCGCATTCCATTCAAGTTCTGATCTGATAAGCTGGATACTGGAGGAGGGTGCCTTTTCAAGGAGACAGACACGACTGACGGATGTCGCCTCTCCAATCAGGCCGATGGTCCGAAGAGCGGCATCTTCAAAGTTTGCTGACTGGAGAATATCTGAAGCAGCCCGGCTGACCGCTTCAAAGATAGCGTTCTGTTTTCGGATCTCCAGCTCCATTATCTTTCGTTCACTGATATCCCTGAGAGTCTCAATGACTCCGATGATGTCTCCGTTCAGATTGTATATAGGGGCTGCCTTAATCCAGAACCAGATCCGCTGTTTTGTAACCGGATGCAGGGTCTGTACATCAACCGTAACCCGGTCTCCGTCGATTTTTGGATTATTATACCGAAAGAGGACGGTTTCATCACGATGGAGGATATAATCCGCAAGGACCGGCCGTTTCTGGTGATAAAAGGCGACTGCACAGGCATAGTCTCCGCACCCGATAATATCCTCCTTTTTTGTCCCGGTCAGTTCTTCCATAGCCCGGTTCCATGCCGTCACTTTTCCTTCAGTATCAAGCACAAAGACCGGGTCGGGGAGGAACTCAAGTATGTCTTCAAGACGCTGGTGTGCTTCTTTAATCGCTGCTTCGTTCTTTCTCCGTTCAGTGATATCACGGGTAATGGCGAGAACAACCGGTTTTCCCTGCAGGTAAAAGAGATGGGCATTTACTTCAACCGGGACCAGAATCCCATCCTTGCGAACGAGGTCTATCTCAAAAAACCCCTGTTCATTCTGCATGAACTTTTCAGTAACCTCATTAAAATACTCCTCCATGGATTCTGGAATGATATCAGACAGGGCAAGGGTCAGAAACTCCTGGTAGGTGTACCCGGTCAGCTGGCAGGTCAGGTTATTTACTTCACGAAATCGTGCATGTTTTAAGTTCTCGGTCAGTTCCATAAGGATAATGGCATCTTTTGCACCCTCAAAAAGACGGCGGTATTTTTCTTCACTCAGTGCAAGTTTTGTCTCTGCCTCAAGCCATGCGGTAATATCCCGCCAGACAGAGATATAGTCCAGAATCTCCCCGGTCTCTGAAAGCCGGGGCGTTGTGGTGGTTTCAAACCATATCCATTTCCCTTTCAACGTCCGGAATCTGAATGATGAAGGGAGGCGGGACCAGTTCACCGTCTCGGTTTCACCACCATTCTGAAACCTTGGGAGATCCTCGGGATGAATAAATTCTGATATCGTCTTTCCCATCAGTTCCTGGGAGACATAACCGGTGAGCAGTTCACATGCAGGTGAGACATAGGATATCATTCCGTCAGGCTCCCACCTGATGATCATGTCATGAACTGATTCGGTGATAAGACGAAGATTTGACTCACTTGTACGTATTGCCTCCTGAAGGGCCTTCTTTTCAGTAATGTCCTCACCGGTGATCACAAGTGCGGGGCGTTCCTGGAAGAACGAGACGGCGGATATGGTAAACAGGTACAGCGTCTCTTTCTCTTCACGGGTAATCCGTGCCTCTTCTGATCGTGTTTCACCAGGTCGGACCATTCGGATGGCTGCAACAAGGTCAGGGCCAAACAGGTCATCAAGGTGTAATGCTTCAATGCTCAGGTTGGAGATGGCTTCAATCGTTGAATTAATCATCCGTAAAAATGAATCATTTGCCCACCTGATGGAGAGATCCATGTTCAGGATGATGAGCATGTGAGGCGAAAAGTTGAGGATGGAGGATTCCGGCTGGATATCTGACAAATAGTACTTCTTCTTCTGCCCATGCTGGCGCATCTCAAGTTTTCCGGATGAGACCAGGTTGTCTAAGTACCGGGCAACGGTGTGCCTGTGATGGCCGGATAAGCGGGATATATCCGATATGCTCAGGGATTTTTTCCCCCTGGTAAAGGTCTCAAGGATATCCTGATTTATTTTTGAACTGCCGGATTCCACGGTTTTATGTTTTTGTTAATAAGATTTATTCTTTCGGCCACCGGTTTATTCACCTATTAATTTCCATACGATGAAATGTGTATGCTCATGTGTGAGGCGACGTCTTCACGCCTTGAGCCGGAGTCTGCTCTGAACGCTAAAATCACACACACAGGAAAACAGGGGCCAATATATCACAATCACCGAACATGTGTTCATTCTGGTATGAATACCCCTTCCTCGATATCCCCTGTTTTTGAAAGGGCTGTTCTTTTCTGAATCGGATTAAAACCCCTTGTTTTAGAGTATCTGGATATCTGATCCAAACCGCACTGATGATTCCGGGCACCCGATCTCAAACCGTGTCCGATGGCCTTGTATCCCCGTCTCTGCAATATCCATGCCGGAGAGTGCCAGCATCTCCCTGATAAGACAGAGGGATGGATGTGACAACAGACCATGGTGAAAGGTGAATATCTTTTCCTTGTCAGTCTCTGCTATTCCCTGGTCATTGTTTTCACAGATGATGACATATCCGTTCTCTTTCACATGAAACGAGAACCGCATCTCCGTCGGCTTCTCTTCTCCATCCTGGAGGGCAACGATGAGATCTGATAGGACGTGTTCAAAGCAGGGATCGGCATAAATCTCAATGTCCTCAGGAATGAGATTTTCATACCTGATTGACTGCCTGCGCACCTGGTCAATCGTATTATTAATACTGTTTCTGATACCCAGCCATGTCCGGGGCATTGTTCCTGTTCTGATATACTGCCGGGTATTTTTCAGGGCGATCATACCGGCATGCAGGTGCGAAGAAGCAGTACTGATCCCCTCTCCGACATCCGGTACTGATGCCTGTACTGAAAGAATCTCGTCTGCCGGCTGCACCCGAATCTGATATATCTGTTTGAGCGCCTCTGAGAGGATCTCGATCTTTTCATGTGCGGCAGCCAGTGCGGTCTCGAGCCTGCCTCGTTCAAGATTTTTCAGATGAAGTGACTCATTTGTCTGCTCAAGATCTTCAATCAGTTTCTGCAGCTGTGCGTTCGTATAATGGAGCCGTTCATGGGCTACCTGCAGTTCGCTGTTATTCTTGACCGCGGTTTCATAGGTTGAAAGAAGAATGTTCAGGATCTGCATCCGGCTTGATGCGATGGTATGTACTTCACTGGAGAATACCACATCAAGCGGCTGGACAGGCTCTTGTGTGCCAGGATGATTCTTTGCCTGCATGATGCCCGTTATCCGGGAGAAGATATACTCAGGATCATAGGGTTTAATGATGAAGTTATCAGCACCGGCCTCAAGACCCTTGATCACATCCACCGGGCTGTACAGATGCGTCACCAGGATGACAGGGATGTCATGAAACTTTTCATGCTGTTTTACCGTTTTACACAGGGTATACCCGTCCATATCAGGCATCATCACATCAGTAAGGATGATATCCGGTCTCTTCTCTTCAATTCTCTCCAAAGCTTCAAAACCGTTCTGTGATACCGTAACCTGATGTCCCCGTTTTTCAAGGAGATGGCGGAGATATTCTGCCTGAGTCCGGTTATCCTCAACGATCAGGATGTGTAGTGAGGTGTCAGGATTTGATTTCATAGACGAGCATATCCTACATGCCTTTTAAAAACATCATGCTGTGTATACAGATGAAGATGATGATTTGAATCCAGGGCACAAAAAATGATATACTATAAATAATCGGGAAAAGGCTTGATAATAAACATGTAAGAGAAATAGAGGGTATTTCTCATGGTTGGTGATAGGTGAGGAATCAGAAAGATTGGTATAGGGTTAGTATGGGGTCGGGACTGCACCGGTGTGGTAGTAATCTGCCTCGGAACGTCCTTCAAAGCCACCAACGCTTTTTACCTGAAGATTGTTTGCCTTTGCCTCAGCGATGAGGTTCTTTGATTCCTTGCTGATTCCGTTTGAGAGGACAAGCAGGTGGGTCGCGTATTCTGCCATCTCTGAATCACGGATGAAGGTTGCTGCATTGATATGGCTCTGGAAATCCGGGGCAAATTCCTTGAACGTAATGCCATGTTCCCGTGCATATTCTTTCGTGAACATATCAACTCCACCGGATCCTCCGGATACAATCTCATCAACTCCACCGATCTCCGAGATGTACTTGTTGATTTCTGCATATACGAGGTCTTTTCTTTCGCAGGTCCGAAGTCCTGTCACGATGAGTTTCTTCATGGTCATTCTCTCCTTATGGTTCGTGTGTCATCAGCACCATGATGCCACTTGTGAACAAACATCCTTGCATTTGACGTTAAAAATAGATATTTTTTCAGGAGTCCTTATGGCATACTTTTATAAATTATAAAGAAGCGTTTATCATTATCTGCTTAACTGACATAACTGAAGGACAAAATTATTGTTTATCACAGAGTATCCAACCGAAGATGATTATGGGAGGGCTGGTCATATCTTCCGGTCAGGAGAAGCCAATACATGACATATCTCATCAGCATGGGGTTGTAATTGTGCTTTTGACAGGAAGGTAAAGAAAGATATGAGGATGGGAACGATGTACTGCTGCCTGTTTTCAAGGTCCGGGCTTTTAATAAGATGATCGGTAAGAGAACGTGATATATCTGCCCCGGTCCATTCCATGGGAGGGATCCCGGATCTGATAACCAGGTGTTTTATAAGTGTGCTGATGACAGGTGCGCAATGCCGGTAGAAATCCGGATCCAGGGATGCAAGTTCCTTCGAGTCAGAGAACGGGAACAGCCAGTGGTATAACACATGAGTTAATGAGCATATGGTCTGTTCATCTTTTCCCGGCACCTGGTTTTGAATGAATCGGTAGATAAAGGTGGACATAGCATCATCCCGGGAGCTGTCAACTCCCGCGGCGAGCGCAAGGAAGATGAATGCTTTTCTCGGTCCCCAATACTGTGATTCATCCATCCGGCAATAATACTGAGTGGTCAGAGCCGGCATATGGTCCGAAAGATCTTCTTCTCCTATCATCTGGTTATCTGATGCACAGTATGCAAAAAAACGGGACAAAATGATCGGGACTGCCAGGATATACTCCTCGCAATGGATGAGTGACCTGGGATAATGAATGAGCAATGTCCTTTCAACTCCATCCTTTGTCCAGTTGCCCGGTGTCTGATCCTGATACAACCATATATAATAAGAGAAATCATCAATGATCTCTGTTGAGAGGGACTGCTCTTCTGGTGATAATTCAGAAAATTCGTAACCTGCCTGAAAGCCCTTCAGATATTTCAGAAGCGGGTGAGGTTTTTCATCCGTCGTCTGTGGGGAGATATCTTCAGGCAAAAAAGCATCCATGTCAGAAAGGATGAGCTTTCGAAGAATAAAAACGTTCCATGCTTTTTATTTCATGAAACATGGGATAAAGGAGGGTATCTCCCATGTATGGTGATAGAGATCCCGAGGAATTTGGGGATGGTGTTTAGTAAAGGGTCGGGACGGTGCCAGGTCTGTACATCTCACTCTCTGAAGGTCCTTCAAATCCTCCGACACTTTTTACCTGAAGATTGTGTGATCGTGCTTCAGCGATGAGGTTCTTTGATTCCTTGCTGATTCCGTTTGAGAGGACAAGCAGGTGAGTTCCATATTCAGCCATCTCTGAATCACGGATGAAGGTTGCAGCATTGATATGGCTCTGGAAGTCAGGGGTGAACTCCTTGAACTTGATGCCGTGTTCTTCTGCATACTGTCTGGTATAGGTGTCAACACCTTTGGATCCACCAGATACAATCTCGTCAACTCCGCCAATTTCAGAGATGTACTTGCTGATTTCTGCATATACGAGGTCTTTTCTTTCGCAGGTCCGAAGGCCGGTTACAATGAGTTTCTTCATGGTCATTCTCTCCTGGTTCATGTGGCATCAGCACCGATGCACATGTGAACAAACATCCTTGCATTTGTGGTTAAAAATAGGTATCTTATCTAAACTCCATAAAAAATACTTTTATATATCAAATTAAAAGGTAAAATAAAATCCTGCAATTCTCTCTTCCCGAATATCTCTTGATTTCATTTTCTTCTTTAGATTATTCATAATCCGATATACTCTATCAGGAGTAATCATACTATGCGAAAAAAGACTGGGACATTCAGTCAACAGAAACAGGAGACATGAGAGGAGGGTCTCATGCATCCGGGTATGTATTTAGAGGGACGGAGGAGATCCCGTATGGCATTAATAGAATGTTCCCGGATATGCACCGGCATACCCACTTTCATGTCCGGGCATTCCTTTAAAGACGCCGATTGTTTTGATGGTGAGGCGGTTTCTTCTGGCCTCTTCGATAAGGTTTAAAGATTCCTTGCTGATTCCGTTTGAGAGGACAAGCAGATGAGTGCCATACTCAACCATTCGGGCATCCCGGATAAAACTGGCTGCATTGATATGACTCTGCCAGTCTGGAAGGAACTCAACATACTTAATTCCATTCTCCTGTGCATATTCTTTGGCAAAGAGGTCCACGCCCTCTGAACCACCGGACACGATCTCATCGACGCCTCCTATCTCCATAATATATTTCGAGATTTCAGCTGCAACGATGTCCTTTCGGTCACAGGTCCGAAGTCCTGAAACGATGAGTCTTTTCATGGCTTCTCTCCTTTGTTCGCCGTGTCACCAGCACCATGATGCCACGGGTGAACATACATCCTTTGGTGTAAAATTATTTGAAAAAGATTTAATTGGAGTCCTTTAAAGTTATCTATATATTCCATGCATTTCTTATACAGAAAAGGCATGACTCCATGCATTACATTCCCCTGAAATCTCCCTGTTGGATGATCATGATCAGAGAGAATTCGTCATGGCGCAGTGATCAGAGCTGACTGACAGACTGCGTATGGTACTCGAGATCAGAAAATCATGAGAAATCTCTCAATGAGCTCTCGCTCAGTATGATATTCAAGCTTAATAAAATCCCTTTGGTTTAGTAGTATTGATTACTCTCTGATTTTTGATATGCACAATTGCATTTCGTATACGCATGGCGTATGCTTAATAACCGGTTCTCACAAGAGTTGTGAGTAGGGAGGTCGGGAACAATCATGCGGACAGTTTTCCTGTGTGCTGTTCGTCCTGGTTCTCCCATAGGTGATAGTTATGCCCGAAACGCATTATAAACGTCTTGTATCCTGAGACAAAGCAGAAAAATGCTCCGTAGCGCTTGATCTTGCAAAGATTGGAAAACCAGCATATCAATATATTGTCCAGTCACTTGCAGATGAGAATGAATGGGTCCGAATGTTCATGGCCGAAGCACTTGGAAACATAGGTGATGCCCAGGCACTCCCAAACCTGCTTCCACTTCTGAAAGATGAGGACCAGATGGTTCGGTTCATGGCAGCAGAGTCCCTTGGAAATCTTGGTTCAAAAGATGCTATTCCTTATCTTGAAGAAGTGTGCAGAGAGGATAATTGCTTTGTCCGTGTCAGTGCAGAAGAAGCAATTGAAAAGATCCTGAAATAAAAACCCTCAAAATGCAGAGTCATCCTGAATAATTTTCCCTCTTTTCCCTCTTTTTTTATTCCGGATTTTCTGAATGAATCAGAATAGCCGTACTGCCCAGTATGTCAGGTCCGTGCAGGTATTGACTCCTCATCATCTCACACTATGTTCTGCATTCCCATTCAGTGTGCTCTATTGGTTCTATCTATCGCCTTTCTATCGGTCAGGTACACAGATTATCAGGTTCTGGTTTTATCAGGATGATTACTCCCGGCCGTCCGTTCCCATGCAAAGTCCCCAGTATCTGGTACTGAAAGCAGTAGTCCTGGTCAGCGGCATGGATGGTATGGGTCTTCCTGATTACCATTCCCGGAACAATCGTCTCGATGTACTCATACATGGAGGGGGGAATCATCCGGAAGAAACATTGCATGAGATTTTTTCCGATGTAATTTCGTTCATCGGCTGATTCCAGATAGGAGAATTCCTGATTGTAGTATGATATACCCAGGTATTCATCAAGAATGAGAACAGCATCAGAAATTCTCTCCTTCATCGCAGGATTTTGTTCTCCCAGGACACCGGAAGGAGGGGATTTCTGACTCAATGAGGGGGCGGATGACATATGAAGGGATATCCTTTCCTCCGTACATGCGGGCACTGGCAAGCCGGACATATGATAGTATCATGTCACATGACATGTAAAGATCTGTGAAGCAGGACTCCAGTACACGTACTTATATATATTATACTCGGTTTTTCATATCTGTCATACCGCATCCCCCGGATGTGACATTTTTCCTGATGACTGATTCTGATGATGGTTGTGATCTGTGATGTACCCCTCCTGGATATCGGAGAAGTTGAACTTTTTTGATTATCGATTGATGAAAATCATCTCATGGCACTTATCTTTCTGAAGTGGATATGCATATTCGCAATTCGTATTCGCATGGCGTAGGTTTATGCCGGTCTGAATGAGAATGGAAGAATGTAGGAGTGTTATGTCCGGATGGTCACTGTCGATCGTATGGATACCTCTTACAAGGTGTAAGCATGCCTGAAACCCACTATATGAAACTCTTGTCCAGTACAAACGAAGAAAGATGCACAATCGCCTTGAAACTTGCCAGCATGGGGAAACCGGCATATCAGTATATGATTCAGTCACTGGTCCATGATAATGAATGGGTCAGGATGTTCATGGCTGAAGCACTCGGAACAATTGGCGATGAAAACGTGGTCCCGCATCTCCTTCCACTCTTAAAGGATGAAGATCAGATGGTGCGGTTCATTGTTGCTGAAGCCCTTGGTAATATCCGGGCCAAAGAGGCAGTACGCCATCTTGAGCAGGTATGCCAGTATGATAATTGTTTTGTCCGTATCGCAGCTGAAGAAGCCCTGGAAAAAATTCGGTCCTGAACCATGGCCACCTGAATGTATGAGTTTGGCAAAACCTACGTATATTCTGAATATTATGATACCAGAACACGGGAAGACTCTCTCCCAAAACCACACACTCCCGTGTTTTATGAATCTTTCAAATTTTCCTTTACTCTGAGCAGAAATGCCCCGGTCTGCCTGAGAAGTGTCTCAACAAGACGTTCGGGACCTGGTGGATTTCCTGCACGTGAAATAAAAATTACTGATCCCTGGCACTCCTCTTCTAGTCCGATTCCCATACAGTGAACCTCATACTGGCTCAGGTACCTGCCAAGGCATGCGAATGGTGTTCCAGATATCCCCGGATAATCGAAGATGTTCGGGGGCATCGGGGAGAGTAATCTGGGTGAGAGGACCGTCCGGACTCCTACTATACAGGGAAATGACTTTCCGATGAGATTCTCAAAATAATCTGACAATTTTTTGTTTCGCCAGTGAGTTCCCTGTGAGATCACCCTGACGGCCCCTTGTGTCTTTGAAAATGACACAATAATAATGCATGAATGCGGCGCGGTCTTTTTCAGGTAATCACCAAGGTATTGATAGAGTTGGTCGGAATTCTCTATCGCCAGAAGACCGGTTGTGAAGTCCGAGAGGAGCGTTATCTCAAAGATAAGCTCCATTTTCGCTTTTTCCCCCCGAACCTGACTGGTGATATCACGACCGACTGACTGATATTCCACCAGCTCCCCTTCGTCATTAAACAGCCCACGATTTGTCCATTTATGCCATGCAAGTGTCATGTCAGGCATAATGACCGGGTTTTCAGTGGTAACAATCGGGTTATTGACGGTGATATCAGCAAACTGCGATCGTACCCGCTTCATATCCCTGGGTGGTATGGGCGGAGTGAATTTCTTCCCGATGATATCATCCTTGTCAACACCGAATGCACGGCAGTATGCCTGATTAGCAAAAATGACGGTCCTGTCCGGGAGATAACGGATAATAAACTCTGTCTGGTCTTCAACTACGGCCCGGTAGAGTTTTTCACTGGATTTCAGGCGCTCCTGACAGAATCTTTTCTTTGTTATATCTTCATAAAAAAGAGTTATCCCGTGTATACCGCCATGCAGGACGGTTCCGATCATCTTTACATTAAAAATCCTGACATTTGAGTCTGCATTGATGATCAGCTCTTTCTGCAGGGTTATCCCAGGTCCTGCACTTTCAAGCCCGTTTAATATATCATCACTGACCATCTTCAGGTTCAGGGTGAAGATCTTCTTTCCGATGATGGTCTCCGGTCCTAACTCTTCCGCTTCAAAGAATGCAGTGTTTGCGAAGGTGACAACATTGTATGCATCCAGGATGAGAATGCAGTCAGACGTCACACTGAGCATCTCATACAGCGGCATCCTCTGCGATAGGAAAAATGTTTCGCAGGTCCTATCCGGTCAAATTCCACATCCCCTGAAATGACCAGAACGTCGAGATATTTCGCCATGGAGTTACGGTTGATATTCAATGCACGTGACAATTCAATGACTGTCATTCCACGGGGAGATTGACGTAATAATTGCTTGACACGTTCGAGCTCTGGTGAATACCGGTCCATGGATAACAAGTATAGTGTGGTTATTAAAGCCTATTTAGTAATATGCCTTGCATAAGCAGGTTTATAAAAATGTTATGATTTTGTCCTGGCTCTGCGAATCAGGGCTGCAGGATCAGAGGGTTACTTCCTGAAACTTTTTCCCTGGCACGCCACAGATAGGACAGGCACCAGGAGCTGATTCCAGCACAACGTTGCCACATACGGGGCAGAGGAATATCTTGGAAACTTCCAGGTCCTTTCCTGCCTTTACTGCTGCACGTGCCTTTTCATAGAGTCCTGCATGGACCTGTTCTGCCTTCATGGCAAAAGTGAATGACCTTGTGGCATCCTCATTTCCCTCTGCCTGGGACTGCTTGATAAACTCCGGGTACATATGGGTAAATTCTTCAGTCTCACCATTAATTGCTGCGGACAGGTTCTCCAGGGTTCCAGGGATTCCATATACCTGCAGATGGCGGCGTGCATGTATCTCTTCTGCAAGTGATGCAGCCTTAAAGAGGGTTGCAACTTTTGTAAACCCTTCTTCGGCTGCCTTCTCTGAAAATGATGCATATTTTCTGTTTGCCTGGGACTCCCCTGCAAACCCTTCCATTAGGTTATCTTTGGTTGCCATACTGATAACATCGAGATCCATGAGGATAAGGGTTTCGAGAGGATCGGATCAGTAATCTCATCATTCACTCCGGATAACAAATGAGGGCATAGATATGCCTGCCAAGCGGATAACTGATATTGATCCCCTTGACCGCCCCAGGGAGAAGATTGAAAAGAAAGGGGCATCTGCCCTGAAAGATAGTGAACTCATCGCAGCAATCCTGGGAAAAGGAACGAAAAATAATGATATCCTCACCATCTCCAGACAGGTTGCAGATCTTCTAAAGAAAGACAACCTTCCGTCCTATGATACACTTCTTGAGATACATGGCATAGGCCCGACAAAAGCAGCGGTGCTCATGGCCTGTTTTGAACTTGCCAACCGGTACGGGACCCCTGCAGAAAAGGAACGGATCCGGATAACCGAGCCGGATCATATCCTGAAGATATCTGAGGTGACTGACCTTTCTGGAAAATCACAGGAACATTTCCTCGTTACCACCCTGAATGGCGCTTCAGAAGTTATTTGCACCCGTACCATTACAATGGGACTATTAAATCACAGCCTTGTCCATCCACGGGAAGTCTTTGCCGATGCGATAACCGACAGGGCGGCTGCGATCATCTGCATCCACAACCATCCCTCCGGAAACCCTGAACCAAGTTCTGAAGATATCACGGTGACCAGACAACTATCAGAGGCCGGGAAGATTCTTGGCATCAGCCTTCTTGATCACCTGATCTATACCAAAGGGAAGGTCACCTCCCTTCGCAGTCTTGGATACCTCTGATCATGAATGTTTGGTCAGGGCTGACCCAAGGGCAAATCCTTTATCATATGCCTCTTTCAGCAGGTCCGGGAACCGGTCCAGATCCACCTTATTATCCATATCTTTTATGAGCAACTCATCTGCAAGTCTGCAGTCAAGGATATCACAAAATGCCTGAGTGGAGATCTTTATCCCGTCAAAGTTATTGGGCAGGTTCATGCCTGATATTGATAACAGCAGGGTCTTTCTGGTTTTGCGCTTCTCTGCTGGGATCAGGGGTGCCTTTCGTTCATATTTTGCGCAATAAAAAACCTGGCACCGGTCCATGAATGATTTCAGGTGGCCGGGAACTCCCATGGTCATGACCGGTGTGGCGATGATGAGGCTGTCCATGTTTTTGAGTAATGGATATATAGGGATCATATCATCTTCCATGATGCAGGAGGACTGTTCCTTACAGTAATACATCTCCCTGCATGATGAGAACTCAAGGGACGGTACATCAATGAGGGTCACCTCGCATCCTGCCTTTTCAGCACCGGCTATTGCCTGTTTTAAAAGTTTAGCCGTATTTCCTTCCGGAAGAGGACTTCCCAGAAGCGCAAGGATTTGTGGTTTCATACTATACTGTTCACATCATCATTCTTTAATTCACTGTCTTTCCTATCAGGTTCATTTCATGATCCAGTGAAAATTGCCGGTATTATATCCTGAATCGAGTCTATTTTGGCAAGTACGGATTCGAATCAGTTATAAAGATAAAGGATGATTACTGATATGGTGACAACCGTGACCGAAGCAAAAAAGGTCAAGGCTGGCGAAAAGGTCGGCCCGGGAAAATACGTATGTATTGATTGTGGCAAAGCACTTGAATTTACCGAGGCTGAACAGGATTTACGGAAATGTCCTGCTTGTGCCTGTGAGATGTATGACTGCTTCCCCATGACGCACATTCGCGAAGATGTGAAGACCCCTGAGGATGCAATTAATCCACCAAAACGGTAATTTTCTTTTTTTAGCCCGGCTTTATGCCACGTATCGCCTGATGAACATATTCTTTCGGAGGAGATTTCAATGGTAAATGTATCAGAAGAAGGACAAGTGTATGAGTGTGAAATCTGTGGAAATGTAGTCAAAGTTCTTGAAGTCGGAGGGGGAGAACTCGTCTGCTGTGGCGAACCGATGGTTCTTCAGGGGTGAGGGACATGTCTTCAGGGATGGATGATCTTGAGAAGAAGATAGGAAAGGTCCCCAAAATCTTTAAGAAACTGGCTGAGACCGACCCTGACATACATGAGATGATTCTCCGCCTGGACCAGTATATCTGGGATGACGGGGCATTGTCCCGAAAGACAAAAAAACTCATCGCGATTGCAATTGCTGCTTCCATGAGGGATCAGCATGCGATCAAGGCCCAGATGGCAGGTGCGAAAAATCTGGGAGTAACCAAGGATGAAGTTGAAGAAGCACTCCGGGTCGCGTATCTCCTGGCCGGAATGCCTGCCTATGTGAATGGAAAGGTAATCGAAGAAGAGATAATGTGATTGTTTATGTGTTATGAAGAAGAGTGCGAATGTGACGGGGTGGGATTTCCCATCCTTGGTGAGCCTGCACCGGATTTTGAAGCGGTAACAACCCATGGAAAATTAAAACTCTCCGACCTGAAGGGGAAATGGGTAGTGCTCTTTTCCCATCCGGCAGACTTTACCCCGGTCTGTACTACTGAATTTATTGCATTTTCACAGGCTGAAGCTGAATTTAAAGCACTCAATGTTCAGCTTATCGGTCTTTCCATCGACAGTGTCCATTCCCACCTGGCATGGGTCATGAATGTCAAGGAGAAGATGGGAGTTGAGATTCCGTTCCCGATTATTGCTGACCTTGATATGAATGTGGCCTCAAAATACGGGATGATCCATCCTGGTCAGAGCTCGACTGCTGCAGTCAGGGCGGTATTCTTCATCGACGACAAGGGTATTTTACGGGCTATGATCTATTATCCCCTCAGCAATGGCCGGTATATTCCCGAGATCATCAGGCTGGTTAAGGCACTTCAGACAACCGATAAGGCTGGCGTTGCTACCCCGGCAAACTGGCAGCCTGGTGAGAAGGTCGTCGTCCCGGCCCCCGCTACCATGGACGATGCAAAAGTCCGTCTTTCCCAGGGATATGAGTGTAAGGACTGGTATCTCTGCTTTAAAAACCTCTAAACATTTTTATGACACCTATCCGAGTGCTCGCCATTGCAGGAAGTCCCCGAAGGCATGGCAATTCTGAGATACTCCTTGACTGGATTCTTGATGAGATGGGACAGGACCCGGATGTTCATATTACGAAGGTCGTCCTGAGTGATGCAGATATTGCTCCCTGTCGCGGGTGTAATGCCTGTGAAAAACTCAACGCCTGTGTCAATCATGATGGTATGGATCTTCTTCATGATCAGATTCTTGAGGCAGACTGTATCATCCTGTCCGCACCCATCTACTGCATGAGCATCTGTGCCCAGGCTAAAGCACTCGTTGATCGGGCCCAGGTTTTCAGATCCAGAAAATACGTGCTCAAACTCCCGGTCGTCCCTCCTGAGCGGATTGGGAAGCGATGGGGCATATTCATCTCAACCGCAGGTCAGGACTGGGATTATGTGTTTGATGCGGCCATTCCGGTTGTCAAATGTTTCTTTCACGTCATTGAAGTCAAAAACCGTGATCTGTCATACCTGATGATACGGCATGTTGATGAAAAAGGAGCAGTCATGTCACACCCGACTGCAAGAGGAGATGCCTTATCTCTCTCCCGGTCAGTACTAGAGACAATGAAGGAGCGATTGACTTGAAGAAGACGGTCACAGTCATCGGGCTCTCCGGAAGTCCGCGTCGGAGAGGAAATACTGAACAGCTCCTTGACCGGTTTCTGGCAGGAGCTTCAGATGCAGGGGGGATCACCGAGAAGGTGGTTCTTTCCACCCTGGAATACTCATCATGCAAAGGATGCAATGCCTGTCATCAGACCGGCACCTGTATCATGGACGATGCAGTGCGGGAGCTCTATGACCGGATGCTTGCCGCTGACTGTATCATCATCAGTTCACCTATCTATACCATGGGCATTACCGCTGAACTCAAGTCATTTATTGATCGTGCCCATTATATCTGGGTCAGGTATTTTGTCCTTGGTTCTCACATCATCAGTCCGGAGGAGAAAAAGCTTCGCCGTGGGTATTTTCTCTCGACTGCAGGGATGGATCAGGCAGATGTCTTTGATACAGCATATCCGATGATGAGGGCTCTCTTTAATATTCTGGGGTTTACCCATTGTGCTGGGTACCTTGCTTCTAATATGGATGGATATGGTGGCATTACCGGGCACCCGACTGCTCTTGATGATGTATACCGGATCGGGACCAGTGCAGTCACCGGGATAATGGCAGGCAGACCCTGTTTAGAGCTGGCAAAGCGGTAACACGGTCCTCTTCACTTTCACCCTGCGGCCTTCATCCTTTATATGCTTATTCGATGACCTTGGAGTATGGCAGGGGCTGATCTTGCAGGTATCGGGAGGAGATGGCAGGAGAAGATAGCTGCATCACCTGAGTATACCATTGTCCCTCATGATAACATATTCAGGCTTGGTCTGAACCGGTATCCGGTCAGGGAGTCTGTGTTTTTCGAGAACCAGCAGCTGTTATCCAGGCTCTGTCGCGACTATTCTGATGCCTGTCTTGAGGACTGTTTTTCCGGAGAGGAACGGAGAAACCAGGAGGGTGAGTATTATGTCATCAGTTCCCGGTCTTCTGCACCATGTATCAGGCATGGCAGATCGGATATTCATGCCCTGCTAGATCATGACCTGACTTTGGTGCGGGGGGTAGGTCCTGCGGTATCTGCACGACTGAGATTGAAGGGTTGTAAAACGCTGCGGGATATGGCACGGATGAGAAAGTACCGCCCGTCTGCTCTCAGTGTGCTTGAGGTGCTGGAGCAGGAACCGGCTGCTGTCTGCCGGCTCAGTACGGTACGAAAAGGGGCAGCCCACCCGCTCACGCTTCTGACATCCGGTCTCTTCTCTCCTGAATCATTCCGGTTTGTTGATATCGAGACTCTTGGTATCTTTGGCAGGCCGGTCATTCTGATAGGTCTTGGGTACTTCAGGGGCGGGGAGCTGCAGGTGAAGCAGTATCTTCTTCGTGATATCAGTGAGGAAGCACCGGCCCTCTCTGCATTTATGGAGGAGATCCCGGAAGATGCCGTTCTGGTCAGCTTTAATGGCAGGAGTTTTGATATCCCGTATATTGCAGACCGGCTGGCCTATTACGGACTCCCTCCCCTTCCTGCAACGCCCCATTATGATCTCCTTCACCCCTCACGGCGCCTGTGGAAACATGCTGTTCCGGACTGCAGACTGGGTACCCTTGAGGCACGGATTCTGGATATCACCAGGGATGAAGACCTCCCCGGTGCCCTTGTTCCTGAATGGTACTGCACGTACATGGAGACGAAGAATCCAGGCCCCCTGGTCCCGATTGTTGAACATAACAGGCAGGATGTGATAAGTCTGGCCTTCCTTCTTGAGCGTCTTGTTTCAGAGTGGTATGAGCGTCTCCGGTTTTCTTGAATTTCTCCTGGAGAACCGGCGGTACTCCGAATATATTGCACATATCCAGAGAATCCAGGGGAAGGATGCTCTCCTGTCTCCATCTCCGGCAGTCCTCCCCGCCCGGGTAAAAGACTGGCTGGAGAAGGAAAAAATCACGTTGTACTCCCACCAGGCTGAAGCAATAGAGGCAATTGCAGCCGGTGAGGATGTTATCCTCTGTACTCCGACAGCATCAGGAAAAACCCTCTCCTTTCTGCTGCCATTCCTCACCATACGCCAGGAGGTTCGGGATGCAACCGCCCTTGCCATCTATCCGGCAAAAGCCCTTACCCGTGACCAGCAGAAGACGATGCAGGATCTGGAAAAAGCAACCGGAATGCCCATTCAGCCTGCTATCTATGACGGTGATACCCCGCAGCATGACCGGCCTCTTATCAGGTCAGAAGCAGGACTCATCCTCACAAATCCCTATGAAATCCATCAGATTCTCCCTTGGCACCGGCAGTGGTCCTCCTTCTTTTCACGGCTCAGATACATAATCCTGGATGAAGCCCACCAGTATAGGGGGGTGTTTGGGAGCAGTATGTCTGTTCTCATACG
>Ga0208825_1000542_pt1 | contig 35178 bp, 23 predicted proteins | sample AD_UKC113_MetaG_FD_184450 | JGI IMG/M metagenome (GOLD analysis project Ga0208825, IMG submission 184450) | Active sludge microbial communities of municipal wastewater-treating anaerobic digesters from Hong Kong - AD_UKC113_MetaG (SPAdes)... | ecosystem: Engineered > Bioreactor > Anaerobic >... | reverse complement strand
TGAATTTCCGCCGCCGAATGCTTGCGCACCTGCAGGCCGAAACCGATGTTTTGTTCCACGGTCATATTGGGGAAAAGGGCATACGCCTGGAAGACCATCCCCACATTCCGCTGATTCGGCGGTTGATAGGTGATGTCCAGGCCATCGAGCGTGATCGTGCCCGCCGTGGGGATCTCGAAGCCAGCGATCATACGTAGCGTCGTCGTCTTCCCGCAGCCGCTGGGTCCCAGAAACGAGACAAACTCGCCCTTTTGAACGTCCAGGTTGAAGCCGGTCACGGCCGCCGTCGTACCGAAAGTCTTGGAAAGATTGGACAGGGTTAGAAAACTCATCGTTCGTTATCCATCGCAGATTAGCGTGCGCCCGCCAGTTGCCCTTCAGCGTGCCCACGATTGAAAAGTTGAATCAGGCCCATAAAGGCCCAGGTCAACAAGAAACTGATGATCGCCAGCGAAGCGGACTCGTACGTCCTGTTTTGCCCTACCAGCGACATGTACGGGCCAAAGGCCTTGATCCCCACGATGAAGCTGGCCAGCGTGTACTCGCCGATGACGGTCGCCAGCGTGAGGAAGGCCCCACTGAGGATGGCGACGCGCAAGTTCGGGAACACCACCCGGAAGAGGATGGTGCCCCAGCCGGCCCCCAGGCTTTGTGCCGCCTCAGTCAGCGTGCGCACGTCAATGGCGGCCAGGCCCGTGTCCACGGCGCGATAGGTGTACGGCAGCGCCAGCACCACGTAACCCGCCACCAGCAGTGCGTTGGTTCCCGTGAAGGTGTTTGTCAGGTGAAATGGCGGCCCGCTGAAAACCCGAATCAGGCCAAAGACCAACACAATGGCCGGCACGACGAAGGGCAGCATGGAGATGAACTCCGCCATCGGACGCAGGCGCGGCAGGCGCAGGCGAATCCAATACGCGGTCGGCACCACCAGCAGAATACTCACCACGATGGCGAAAAAGGCCATTTGCAATGAGAACGTGAACGTTCGCCAGAACTCCGGATCTTTGAAGATGCGCTCGTAGGCCAGAAAGGTCAATTCACCTTTTTTGGCGCGCAGCGAGAAGTCGAAAGTGGCAATCAACGGCACGATGAAATACAGCGCGCCGAGCACGACCCACAACCAGGCCCACAGTCGGCCCACGCGCGCGTGGGATGATCTCGCTTTCATTGTCGCAACCACCTTTCACTGCGCCGCCGCAGGGAGAAATAGATCAGCATCGCCAGCGCCATGACGATCACCATGCCCACGGCCAGCGCGTAGCCCAGGCCGGGATTGTAGAGGATGTCGCCCTTGATCTGCGAGCCGATGACGATGGTGACCAGGTTGATAAAACCGCCGGTCAACGAGAGGGCCGTTGCATAAGCGCCGAAAGCATTGCCGAAAAGCAGGATCATCGAACCCAGAATCGAAGGCAGCAGGATGGGAAGAGCCACCCGTCCCCAATACTGAAAGGTCGAAGCCCCCAGATTCTCCGCCGCCTCTCGCCACTCCCGCTTGAGACCGTCCAGCGCCGGCGTGATGACCAGCACCATCAGCGGAAACTGGAAGTAAAGGTAGGTGAGGCTCAGCCCCCAGAAAGAGTACAGGCTGAAGCCCTGATCGTAGAGATCGAGCCCCAGGACGGTTTTCAAAAACACCGTCACCATGCCGGTGCGGCCCAGCGTAGCGATGAAGGCGAACGCCAACGGCACCCCCGCGAAGTTCGCAGCCACGCCGGAGAACGTGGACAAGATCGTGCGGACCCAATTCGGGAGGCCGCCTACTGTCACCGCGTAGGCCATCATGAAACCCAGCAATCCCCCGGCCAGCGCCGTAACCGCGCTGATGCGAATGGTCACCCAATACGCGTCGAGAATTGCGGGCGTGAACAGGTCCGCGAAATTCTTCAAGGTGAAAGCCCCCGCGGAATTGCGAAAGGCCCCGATCAACAGATACACCGAGGGAAGCACGATGAAGAGAAATGCAAAGAGGAAGAAAGGCACGACGCCCAACCAGTCGCGCCAGGGAGCTGGAGCGGGACGCGCCGGAGGCGCGTCCCGCTGCTCATTGACATGTGCCGAAATCGGCTTACTTGACATCGGCGCCCACGACGTCCATCCACTTCTCGGCGATCACCGCTTTCGCAGCGTTGATCTGCTCGATCGTGGGGAACACGGCCTTAGCATACGCCTCCGCAGGCGGCAGCTTCGCCGCGATCTCATCAGGGATGGCATTGCGAGCCGCCAGGTCATTGTAGCGGATGGGATGGCAACCACCCTTGAGCCAGAGCAGCTGTCCCTCATCCGAATAGAGGAATTCCATCCACAGCTTGGCGGCGTTGGGATGCGGCGCATACGCCGAAATCGCCTGAATGTACACACCCGCGATCACGCCGGTCTTGGGGATCACGACCTCGATTTCAGGGTTGCCGGCCAACGCCTCTTTGTCGGCGAGCGCGTTGTAGTCCCACCGCATGATCACGGGGGTCTCGCCCTTGGCGACAGTGGACTGCTTGGCGATCACCGGCACAAAATTGCCCACCTCATTGAGCTTCTTGAAGAACTCCAGGCCGGGCTCCACATTGTCCAGCGTGCCACCGTTGGCGAGCGCCGCCGCGTAGACGCTCATCTGCGCCTGGGCCGAGGCACGGGGATCGCCGGAAAGCGCCACCTGACCCTTGTATTCGGGCTTGAGAAGATCGGCCCAGTCCTGCGGCACGTTCTGGACAACGTCCTTGTTCACCTCGAAGGCGAGCACGCCGTAGTAGTCGCCGTACCAATAACCATCCGGATCCTTGGCATCGGCGGGAATCGTGTCCCAGGTAGCAACCTTATAGGGCATGACCAGTCCCTCTGCAATCAGCTGCGGACCAAAACCAACGCCAACGTCAATCACATCGGGCGCTTGCGGCCCCTTGTTGTTTTTGTTGGCCTTGATGGCTTCGATCTCATCCGCTGAACCAGCATCAGGATTGAGTTCGTTCACCTCGATACCATACTTGGACTTGAAGGTCTCGATGACCTCGCCATAGTTGCACCAGTCATGGGGTAAGGCAATGGTGGTGAGCATGCCTTCTTTCTTGGCGGCAGCCACCAAATCATCGTCGGCGCTGACTCCACCTTCCTGACCTGAGGTACAAGACATCAACAACATCGTCACAAGAATCACCAGGGAAACCAGACGGAACGACAACTTTCGAGTGCGCATAGATTTCTCCTCCGTGAGATAAAAGATCAACAGCCAGAAGCGGACACTTCTGTACCAAAATTATACTGCCAGTTCTGGACTTGTAAAGATGCATCTCGGCCACGTTAAAATCCAGGTTTAAAACCGGGGAGCGTCTACCCGGGCTATAACCAATCTGCAGTTTTCCATTTGGTTTGACTTGCAAAATTAACGGGTTTGTGGTATGGTAGACGTGTGGTCCAATGGCCTTCTCAATTCACGGCAAGGGGGTTGAGCGATGTTAACCATTTTGAAAATCTTCGAAGAGCACGGTAAGACCATCCGCCTTCTGCTTGGCGTTCTCATCGGCCTGATTCTGGGCTTCATCATTGCCTGGGGCATCTGGCCCGTGCAATGGAAAGACGCCACCCCGGGACATCTGCATCCTGTCTATCAAGGTTACTATATCAATGCCGTTGCCCAGGAATATCAGCAGACCGGACGCCTGGACGTCGCCAAACACAAGTTAGGGCTCGACCTCGACGAGAAGGCCAATCCCTGGCTCAAAGAACCCCAGACCCTGGAAGAAGGCTTCGCCCAGGCGCTGGCGCAGACTGAATCACGGGAAATGGTCATTGCCCTGGGCCGGCTGGCTCAAGACCTGCAGGTGAATTTCCGACCCGATGTGACCGCGCCAGAAGCCACCACCACGCCGGAAGCCGAAACTCCCCCCTCCCGCAGCTTTCTCGGCAATTTGCTCCGGGTTCTCGGCTACCTGATCATCGCGCTGGCCGTAGCAGCGCTGCTCTACCTCCTGTACAGCCGATGGGTGGAAAAGCGCCGTGCAGCGGGACAGCCCGAAGAAGCCGGGCTCGCCGGCGCTTACGGGCGCCCGATGGAAGAAGCCGTCGTCGAGGGAGAGGCCGCGCCCGCCCTGCGCACTGTGAGTGCCACCTACCGCGAGGGCGATGACTTCTTCAACCCCTCTTTCAGTATCGAAGATGGCACCGAGTTCCTCGGTGAGTGCGGTGTGGACATCTCGTATGCCATCGGCTCGGGCGATCACAAGAAAGTGACCGCGCTGGAAATCTGGCTGTTCGACAAAAGCGACATCAAGACGGTGACCACGGTGCTGGCCAGCGAGTACGCCTTCCGGGATCCCACGTTACGTGCGGAACTTGCCGCCAAGGTTGCCAGCGGCGGGGAGCTGCGGCAGATGCTGCCCAACGACGAGGTGGTGCTGGAGACCACGGCCCTGCGCGTGCGCGCCACGGTCAAGGGCGTGGTTTACGCCGTCAGCGATGATCTGCCCGAACGCAGCTACTTCAAAGAGGCCAACGTCGAGCTCCGCGCCTATCGCCGCTAAAGGCCGCTCACAGCAATCCAAACGCCCGCGACCCCCTGACAGGATCGCGGGCGTTCTTATGCCTCAGAGCTGCCGCAGCGCTTACGGCTCAAGTCCAATCACCTGCGCCTCGGGCGGCGGAACGAATCCCGGCCCGAAGCGATACCGCGCCGGCCAGGGGACAAAGTGACTCACGAAGCGGTCGTGGATCAACACCTCGCCCGCAGCACTCCGCACCACGCGCTCCAACACCGCCGTCAGCCCATCGTGAGAGCTTTCCACCGCCACGTAAGTTCCCGCAGCGAGCGAAGGGTCGTAGGTGTAAATCGGCGGGCCAGGCGGCTCCGGCGCACTCGTGGTCGGCCCGATTTTCTCGACCTGACGCCCCGTGGATGTGCTGTAGAAGAGAAAGCGCAAGCGCGCCCGCGCCGTATCCACCTCGGTGTGAATCAGCAAATGGTAGGGGGTATCGTTCACAAAACGGAAATCCACCAGCGGCGAATAAATGGTCGCATCAAAGCCGGGTCCATAGCCCCCCACCTCGTAATACCCCACGCGATAGGCATGGGCCCAGCGTTCGATGATGGGGTATCCGGCGAAAAACGCCGCCCGAAAAGCCGTGGTCGCCACCTGGCAAATGCCGCCACCGATGCCCAGCACCGTCTGATCCCCCACAATCACGTAGGATTCATCGTAGCCCTCGGCCGGCGTCACCTCACCCAGGAAATGATTGAAGGAGAAGGTCTCCCCAGGCGCGACGAGGACTCCATCAAATTTGGAGGCGCCGATACGGATGTTGTGATCGCGGGTGGAGGAGGACCCGACGAAGTAGGATTCCCCCACGGCAATCAATTCCGTGATGCCCAACTCCTCCGCCGTTGTAGTGTTGGAATAACGCGGTGGCACTGCCTCCAGCACCAACGGCACGAGATGCTGTCCCGCCTGCAAGAACTCACTAATCTGAGCGATCGTCGCGTCCACATTCAAAGCGCGTCCCTCGCTGCTGGAAGCGATCACCTGCAGCTGCCGGTTGGTGGCGTCGAAGCGATACTGCGCGTTCACCGGCTCCCGCTGCAGCGCCGACGCCAGCGGCTCGAGGTATTGTCGCAACGCCCCCTCATCCAGCCCCACCGTTACCTGCCCCTCGACGTCATGGATCTTCAACATCGTCGCCAGCACCTCCGGCGCCAGCGTCCAGGGACCGGGGTCGCCTTCCAGGGGATCGGGGACGAGCAATTGAAGCGGCTCCTTCAACATGCGTCGCGCCAGCTCCAAGGCCTGCGCCGCCTGCGCGTCGCTCACTTGAGGCGCCAACGGCTCGATCACCAGCGCCAGTTCGACCACGTCCGGCAGGCGCAAGTGTGGCTCCAAGAGGGCCAACGTCGCCGAAATGTCCACCCGTTGCCCCATGGCCGAAGGCTCCCAACGCACTTCGGCGCCTTGAAGGTAAACCCGCGCATCTTGCGGCGCCTGGTCGAGCTGCCCCGCCAGCGATTGGAGGTGCGCCGCCGCGCGGTTGCGATCCCACACCAACACCGGCGCGACCGCGCGCGGCTTCTGCAGGGCGTCCCAACGCTCACGCACTTTCGCCAGCAACGCGGTTTCTGCATGTCCGATTTCGTAGGCGCGGGCGAGCGTCGCCGCCATGTCCACGCTCACGCCAAGGTCGGCGGCGGAGTAAATCCAACGCTGCCCGTTGGGGTCGAACAGCACAAAACGCGGCACATCCAGCCCTACTTCGCGCAGGATCTCCGGTTGGGCCTCGTCCAACGTCAGGCCGCCCAACGGCATCCGCCAGAGCCACACCCCCGGCAGGATCCGGTCATCCAGCAAGGGGCCTATCAGCCAATACGCCCCGCCGACCGCGCCCAACAGCACGATCAACACCGCCAGGGCAAATCCCGCATGACGCATCGCTCACCTCATGGCTTTCAGCATCGGCGCTCTTTCCCCACGCCGATGAGATGAACAGAACTGACACGAGACTTCTAACGCTGACCCCACAGCCCTTCATTCCCACTCGATGGTCGCCGGTGGCTTGCTGCTGATGTCATACACCACCCGATTGACGCCAGGCACCTCGTTGACGATGCGATTCGAGACGCGCGCCAGCAGTTCATAAGGCAAATGCGCCCAGTCCGCCGTCATGAAATCCTGCGTGGTGACGGCGCGCAGCGCGATGACGTCCGCATAGGTGCGAAAGTCCCCCATCACCCCCACGCTCTGCACCGGCAACAGGACCGCAAAAGCTTGAGCCGTCTGGCGATAATAGCCGGCAGCGCGCAGCTCGGCCAGGAAGATCGCGTCCGCGGCCTGCAGCAGCTTGACCCGCTCAGGGGTCACCTCGCCCAAAATGCGCACCGCCAACCCCGGACCGGGGAAGGGATGACGCCAGAGCAGCTCCTCAGGCAACCCCAAGGCCAGCCCCACTTCGCGGACTTCATCTTTGAAGAGCTCCCGCAGCGGCTCAACCAGCGTCAGCGCCATCTGCTCTGGCAGGCCGCCCACGTTGTGATGGCTCTTGATGCGCCGCGCAGCAGGTCCCCCGGCGCTCTCGATGACATCGGGGTAGATCGTGCCCTGCGCCAGAAAGCGCACCCCCGGCAATTGCCGCGCCTCGGACTCGAAAACGCGGATGAACTGCTCGCCGATGAGGCGTCGCTTCTGCTCCGGTTCGGTGACACCGGCAAGCGCCGTGAAGAACCGCTCCGCCGCATCCACCACCACCAGCCGCATCCCCAACGTTTGGCGGAAGGTCGCCTCAACCTGCGCCGCCTCATCCTGGCGCAACAGCCCAGTCTCCACAAAAATGCACGTGAGGCGCTCGCCGACCGCGCGATGGACGAGCGCCGCCGCGACCGCGCTATCCACGCCGCCGCTCAGGCCGCACACCACGCCGCCGTCTCCGATCTGCTGCCGGATGCGCGCCGTCGTCGCCGTGATGAAGGCGTCGGGCGTCCAATCGCCCGCGCAGCCGCAGACGTCGAAAAGGAAGCGCCGCAACACCTCGCCTCCCAACGGCGTGTGCGCCACCTCAGGATGGAACTGCAGTCCAAAGAGCCGCCGTCGGTCATCCGCCATCGCCGCCACAACGCCGCTCTGACTACGCGCAAGTTCCACGAAGCCAGCAGGCATGGCCGCTACCTGATCGCCGTGACTCATCCACACCTGCAACGTCGGCGGCAATCCCGCCAAGAGCGGGTGCTGCGGCTGGAGAACGGTGACCTCTGTCGCGCCGTACTCGCGCGACACGCCGGGGCGCACTTCCCCGCCAAGGGCGCGCGTCAGCAGCTGCATCCCGTAGCAAATTCCCAAAACCGGCACTCCCAACGCCAGCACGGCCTCCGACAGGCCCGGCGCCGCCGCCTCATAGACGCTGTTCGGCCCGCCGGAGAGGATGATCCCGATCGGGTTGAGGGCGGTGAGGCGCTCCGACGCCACATCCCACGGCAGAATCTCTGCGTACACCCGCAGCTCACGCACCCGCCGCGCGATCAGCCGGGTGTATTGCGAGCCATAATCCAGAATGACGAGGGTCTCACGGGCCGTCACGGCTCACTCCGCGAAGACGATCGTGCCGTCATCGTGCAGCGCCTCGATGATGACAAGGGACTCGATGGGCACGTCCAGGTAGCTGAGCAGCTCCCGCCCCCCCTCGAAGCGCTTCTCGACCAACGTGCCGATGCCGATGAGCGTCGCCCCCGCGTGCTTCACCAGCCGCGCGAGCGCGTCAATCGTCTGCCCCGTCGCCAGAAAGTCATCAATGATCAACACCCGATCGGAGGACGGGAGGAATTCCGACGACACCATGAGCGACACTTCACCGCCTTTGGTATGCGAGGGAGCGAACTCCACGAAGGCGGGCTCCTTCATCGTGATCGGCTTGTGCTTGCGGGCAAACACCAGCGGCAGCCCCATGGCGTAAGCCGTCGTCAGCGCGGGGATGATGCCGGAAACCTCAGCCGTGAGGACGCGGGTCGGCTCGTAAGCCCCAAAGCGGCGCGCGAATTCCGCCCCGGCCTCCAACATGATCGTGGCGTCAACCTGATGATTGATGACGCTATCAATCTTGAGGATGCCTTTCCCCAAATACACTCCCTCACGGCGGATTAATTCTTGCAATGATTTCATGTTTGACTCCTCAGGCACTGCCCACTTCGCAGCACCTGGCTAAAGAACGGCCTCATAGGCTGACATTTTACCACAAAGCATGGCAGACTCCACTGCAATGCAGGCGCAAGCAGACGCCGCGCCCCCCGGCGAGCACGAAGATGTGAGTGAGTCAAGCTGGGGATTCCATCCCCAGCCTGACACGAGCCAACCGCGCTGAAGCGCGTTGTTGGGGAGCTCGCTTCAGCGAACTTGACGTAGCAAACTCGGAATTCATTCCAGCGCAGGCGACCAAGAGCGCACTGAAGTTCGCATTACCTTTTCTGATCTGTGGAATCCGTGTTCATCCGTGAGCCATTTTCTGAGAAAAGACTGCAACAGCTCTCACCTCACGGCTCACGGATTGCTATTCTCGAAAGTCGCAAATCATAGTAGAATAGATTCAGGAGGTGCACCTATGACACAATTGCTACAGCCTCAACACGAAGTGACAGAGCCCTCACCCCTGCTGGATGCTCAAGGCAATCTTACGGCCATCGGCTGGGCGCGACGTCCCCTCTGGGACTGTAATCTGGAGGCGGCGCGCTTCTATCCGCCAGTGACGCGCCCCTTCCAGCGTTTCCGCATCAAACGCTGGGACTATTACGGCGTGATGACCCCCTCACACTTCTACTCCTTCACGTTGGCGGATCTGGGCTACGCGGGACAGGTCTTCGCGTACGTTATAGATTTCGCGGCGCGCTCCCATCACGAAGAAACGCTGACCCTCCCGCTCGTGAGCCACATCACCCTGCCCCGCAACAGCACGGAAGGCGTGAGCCGCTATGAGGGGAAAGGGGTGCGCATGGCGTTCCAGACGGAAACGACGGGACGCCGGCTCTCGGTCAGCTGGCCGGGTTTTGGCGGCAACGGTCTCGCCGCCGAGGTGTTCCTGCACCTGGCGCCGGAGCACGAGTCGCTAGTCATCACCATCCCCATCGGGAAGAAACGCTTCTACTACAACCGCAAAATCAACTGTCTCCCCGCCGAGGGCTGGATCGAGACGGGCGGACAGCGACTGGAAGTGCGCCCGGACGTGCACCTGGGCAATCTCGACTGGGGCCGCGGCGTGTGGGAGTACCGCTCGTTTTGGGTGTGGGCCAGCGCGTCGGGATTCCTGCCCGACGGGCGCCGCATCGGCCTGAACCTGGGATTTGGCTTCGGCGACACGTCCGCCGCCACGGAGAACGCGGTCATCCTCGAAGGGCGCATCCACAAACTTGGAGCGGTGCACTTCACGTATGATCCGCACGACTTCACGCGCCCCTGGCGCATGGTCGCGCCTGATGGCCGCCTGGACCTGACCTTCACCCCCTTCTACGACCGTACCGCCGCGACGAATCTGCTCGTCATCACCAGCGAGGTGCACCAGCTATTCGGACACTACAGCGGCACCGCAGTCACCGATGAAGGCGAGACGTTGAAGCTGGACGGTTTGTTGGGCTTTGCTGAAGAACATCATGCCAGGTGGTAGCCCTGGCGGAGATCTTCTCAGAAAATAGGGATCAGTGAGCCGTGAGTATCCGCTCACGGCTCACAACTCACGACTCACCTTGTCATCCCCGGTGATGTACGGAGGAACATGTCAACTCCTATGTCAACATGGAAACGATTCTCGATCACCCTGCAGCGCTTTTCCACGGGCCGGGGCGTCCTGATCGCCGGTGTGATTTTGGTGCTGTTCACGGCGTTGATGCTCCCCGGGCAGACGGCGGAGGCCGAGCGCCTGTCCCACGGCGCCGGCACCCCCGACACCTCGCTGTGGTACACGCCGGCCGACCTCACCGCCATGGCAGAAAGCTACGGCCCGGCAGGACGGCAGGCCTACCTGCAAGCGCGCTGGACCTTCGATTTGATCTTTCCCCTGGTCTACACGGCGTTCCTCGTCACGGCGATCGGCTGGCTCGCGCGCCGCATCTCGGAGACTCCAGGCCGCTGGCAGATGGCGAATCTGCTCCCTGTACTGGGGATGGCGCTGGACTATCTGGAGAACATCACCGCCTCGATCGTGATGGCGCGCTATCCCGCGCCCGGCCCGGTGGCTGCTTCCCTCGCGCCGATCTTCACGCTGTTGAAATGGGTCTGCGTCGGCGGCAGCTCCGTGCTCTTGCTGGGATTCGCGCTCGCCGCCCTCTGGCGCCGACTCCACAGCCGCAGCTCAATCTGAAAACGCAGGAGAGGAAAGCGATCACAGGCTCCCCAAAAGAAAACGGCCCGGCGTGTTGCCGGGCCATTTGAGCTTCCAGAGTGGCGAGGACTAGATTCGAACTAGCGACCAAGGGCTTATGAGTCCCCTGCTCTACCGCTGAGCTACCTCGCCGCCACAAGAAAAGTAGCGGGGGACGGATTCGAACCGCCGACCTTCGGGTTATGAGCCCGACGAGCTGCCACTGCTCCACCCCGCATCACTGGCTACATTATACATGGCCCCACGAATTAGTCAAGTCACGCGCGAGAGGAATTTCTCACGGCGTCGTCCCCTTTGCGATAGCGCGCCGCCGGCGGGGTGGTAACTGCTCAGCCTGGCTCAAGTAAAGCAGCACAAGTAAAGCAGCAATTGATGAATCTTTGCAATTCACAGCTTTCAGCTTTTCCCCTCCCCCTGCCCCCTCCCCCACGGCGTATGTGCCGTTGGGGAGGGGGAAAAAAATATGGGGGCTTTGCAGGCGGGGCTGCGCCCGCCTGCAAAGCCCCCACAAAAAAAGTTCTCCTTCCCCCCGCGCCAGCGCGGGGGGAAGGAGATAGAGGGTAAAAGATTGTGCGTATAACCGAATTTAATTCTTAATCTTCAGCGACGGTTCGGGAATCTACGCTATTTTTAACCAGTGGCTGAACAGTTACGCAGGTTGACAGATTGATATTTTGGCGTATACTTATTTAATGACTATTCAATCCATGAGTGAACCATGAGCCCATTACTCGCTGCGCCGCTCACCATCGAATGGAGCCTGCTCGGCTTACTGGCCGGACAGCCCATGCACGGCTACGAGCTGCATCAACGCCTCGCCGAAGCCGCCGGTCTGGGACTCGTGTGGCGCATCAAACAGAGCCAACTCTACGCGCTGCTCGCCCGGCTGGAAGAACGCGGCTATCTCGTCTCGACCCTGGAGCCGCAAGAGGCTCATCCTCCCCGCAAGGTCTATGCCCTCACCCCGGCGGGCGAGGCGGCGCTCGCCGCGTGGGTGCAAACGCCGGTCAGACACGGACGCGATTTCCGCCTGGAGTTTTTAGCCAAGGTCTACTTTGCCCAGCGCCGCGGAGAAGACGTACTGCTCGCCCTGCTCCACGCGCAGAAAGCGGCCTGCCAGAGCTGGCTAGAGAATCTGCAAGCCACTGCCGGTGCACATCCCCCCACTTCCTATGAGGAGCTCGTGTACCGCTTCCGTTTGGGACAGATCCAGGCCATGCTCCAATGGCTGGACGAGAGCATCGCCGTGATCGAATAACGAGCCTACGTGCGAACGTGGTAACGTAAGTGATCCGCTTTTTCGCTGATTCGCTGACTGCTGACCGCTGATCTCTATTTTCGAAGACTATTTTATACGAGGAGACGCCAGGTGCTGGCGCCACATCATCCAGGGATGAAAATGTGAGTCGTGAGCAGCGACGGCGACGGCTCACGGGTCGGCTGGGGATGGAATCCCCCGCCTGACAGGAGCCAACCGCGCTGAAGCGCGGTGTTTGAGGACGTAGCAGCCCCGGGGGCCAGGAATTTCTAATCTGATTCGTGAAATTCGTGTTCATTCGGGGCCATTTTCGAAAGAGACGCCAGGTGCTGGCGCCACATCATCCAAGGATAAAAATGTGAGTCGTGAGCAGCGACGGCGACGGCTCACGGGTCGGCTGGGGATGGAATCCCCAGCCTGACAGGAGCCAACCGCGCTGAAGCGCGGTGTTTGAGGACGTAGCAGCCCCGGGGGCCAAGAATTTCTAATCTGATTCGTGAAATTCGTGTTCATTCGGGGCCATTTTCGAAAGAGACGCCAGGTGCTGGCGCACATCATCCAAGGATGAAAATGTGAGTCGTGAGCAGCGACGGCGACGGCTCACGGGTCGGCTGGGGATTCCATCTCCAGCCTGACATGAGCCAACCGCGCTGAAGCGCGGTGTTTGAGGACGTAGCAGCCCCGGGGGCCAGGAATTTCTAATCTGATTCGTGAAATTCGTGTTCATTCGGGGCCATTTTCGAAGGAGGACACTCATGACACGCAAATGGTTATCTGGAATCGTCTTATGGCTGCTCGTGATGAGCCTTGTCGCCTGTGCCGGCACGCCAACGGCCGCACCGACGTCCCCGGCCCTGAACGTGACCGACGCCCTGGGCCGCGAAGTGCACTTGTCCGCCCCACCCCAACGCATCATCGTCAGCGGACGCGCCAATTTCATGCTCAGCAACGCACTGTACCTGTTCCCCAACATGCCCTCGCGGGTCGTGGCATTGACCAAGGCCTCGCAGCAAGCGGCCGATTTTCTGCTCCTGCTCGACCCTGAGGCCCAAAACAAGACGCGCTTCGCCTCGGATGCGGCGGCGGAAGACATCGCCGCCGCCGGCCCCGATCTGGTGCTGCTCAAGAGCTACATGCGCGACTCGGTGGGGGTGACGCTGGAGCAGCTGAGCATTCCCGTCATCTACCTGGACCTGGAAACCCCGGAGCAATACCAACGCGACCTTCAGACGTTGGGACAGGCCCTCGGCGCCCCGGAACGGGCGACCGAACTGTGGGCCTATTACCAGGAGATCCTCGACCGCGTGGCGCAGGGCACCCAAGGGCTGACCGACGCGCAAAAACCCCGCGTGCTGCTCCTGCAATACAGCGCCACGGGCAATGAGATCGCCTTCAAAGTGCCGCCGGAAAAATGGATTCAGACCACGCTCGTCACCCTCGCCGGGGGGGAGCCTGTCTGGCGCGAAGCCGCACAGGGCGGCGGGTGGACCGTCGTCACCCTGGAACAGATTGCGGCGTGGAATCCCGATCAGATTTACATCATCTATTACAGTGGCTCCGCCGCGGAGATCGTGACGCAGCTGCAGGCCGATCCCCAATGGGCGGAACTGGCCGCCGTCCGCGCCGGGCAGCTGATTCCCTTCGCCGCGGACTATTACAGCTGGGATCAGCCCGACACGCGCTGGGGCCTGGGCCTGCTCTGGCTGGCGCAGCACATTCAGCCGGAGCGTTTCGCCGACGTGGACATGGAAGCGGAAGTCCATCGCTTCTTCGAGGATCTTTACGGCCTCGATCGCGCCGTGATTGACGCCAACATCATGCCCCTCATTGAGCTGAAATAGGCCCAGATGACGCAAGGTCACGCCGATCAGACGCACGTCCTCTCGTCCCAGAGGCGCAGCGCTCGCGGGAAACCTCAAGAGATTGCGGCGCCCTCCCCAACGGCAGGGTCTTTGGGCCTCCGCGAGGCAGCGCTGCGTCGCCGGCGCGTATTGTGGGGACTCGCCGCCCTGACGCTGCTCGTCGTTGGGGCGGCGAGTCTCAGCGGACGCTATCCGGCGCCTTACTGGATGCCTCCCCGCCTGTTGCTGGAGGATCCTCTCGCGCGGCAGATCTTCTTCAACCTGCGGTTGCCGCGCATCCTGGCCGCGCTGCTCCTGGGAATGACGCTGGCAGGGGCCGGGACTGTCTTCCAGATGATCTTCCGCAACCCGCTCGTGGAGCCGGGCTTCCTGGGGGTCTCGCAAGGCGCGGCCTTCGGCGCCGCGTTGAGCATCGTCGCCTGGAACGCCGGCAGCGCCGGCATCCAGGTCTCAGCGGCGGCCTTTGGTTTCCTGGGACTGCTGCTCTCCGACAGGCTCGCCCGTCGCATCCGCTACGGCGGCTGGACGCTGCGCCTCGTCCTCGCTGGCATCGCCGTTTCAGCGCTCTTTTCCGCCGGCGTCGGCCTCCTCAAATACGTCGCCGATCCCCTCACGCAGCTGCCAGACCTCGTCTTCTGGATGATGGGCGCGCTGTGGGGCGTCACCTGGAGCAAGGCGCTCTCCATCCTGCCGGTGACGGTGATCGCGCTGCTCTTCCTGCTGTTGATGCGCTGGCGCCTCAACGTGCTGGCGTTGGACGAGGCCACGGCGTTCTCATTGGGCGCCTCGCCGGCCCGCGAGCGGATGGCGCTACTGTTCGCCGCCGTCGCCGCCGTCTCTGCCGTCGTCTCCATCTCCGGCGTCGTCGGTTGGATCGGCCTCATCGTGCCGCACCTCGCCCGGCGCCTCCTCGGAGCGGATGCCCAGACCGCCCTGCCCGGCGCGCTGCTCATCGGCGGAGCGTTTGCCGTGCTTTGCGATACGCTCGCCCGTAGCCTGCTGGCCGGGGAAATCCCCCTGGGCATCCTCGCCTCGCTCATCGGCGCGGCCATCTTCATCGTGCTGATGCTGGCGCAACCGCGAACGGCAATGCTCAGCGGCTGAGAGGTGACCGTGACGCCGATTTCCATTACCCTTTCGGACATTCACTTCCGCTATGACGGACGCGAGGTGGCCGTCTTCGAGGGCCTGTCACTGGAGATTCCGCCCGGCTCCATCACCGCCATCCTCGGCCCCAACGGCGCCGGAAAATCCACCCTGCTCTATCTGATTCTGGGGCTGCTCGCGCCGGCGCAGGGAAAGGTTCTCCTGGCGCAACGCCCGCAGCACAGTTACTCCCGCCGCGAGCTGGGCCAATTGGTGGGCCTCGTGGCGCAAGAGGAAGTGATCCCCTTCAACTTCACCGTTCAGGAATACGTGCTGCTAGGGCGCGCGCCCTATCTCAACCTCCTGGAGGCGCCTCGACCGCAGGACCTGGAAATCGCCCATCACGCTCTGGCGCGCGTGGGCGCGGCGGACATGGCGTCACGACCGCTCCAAACGCTGAGCGGCGGCGAACGGCAACTGGTCGTGCTCGCGCGCGCCCTGGCACAGGAACCGCGCGTGCTCCTGCTGGATGAGCCGACCGCGCACCTGGACCTGGGCAACAAAGGGCGCGTGCTGGAGCTGGTGCGGCAGCAGGCCGAAGCCGGCGCCACCGTCATTTTCACCACGCACGAGCCGGACCTGGTCGGGACGTTGGCGGACAACGTCGTGCTGATGCGCGCCGGTCAGGCGCTTGCCGCCGGGCCCCTGGACGAGGTCTTTACCGGCGAGAATCTTTCGCGCACCTACAACGTGCCGGTGCACGTGCTCCAGGTCGAGGGCAAGCGCTTTATCGTGACTTAAAAAAAATGTGACTTTTGTCGGAGACAGACTCGCGCCGGCGTGCTAGAATAAGGAAAGAGTGAGCCGGAGCAGAGAACAAACACAGATGCTGCGCCCCCTTCACTTGCCACCATTCATTCTCAGGAGGTATGCCATGGACATGTTTTGCTATCAATGTCAGGAAACGGCCAAGAATGAGGGCTGCACCATCGCCGGCATGTGCGGCAAGCCGGCAGAAGTCGCCCAGCTACAGGATTTGTTGATCTGGCTCCTCAAGGGGATTTCCTTCTGGGGCGTGCGCGGGCGCGCATTGGACGTTGTGGACCCGGAGACCGATTTATTCGTCGCCAAAGCGCTTTTCGCCACCATCACCAACGCCAACTTCGACCCGGACCGTTTCGTCCACCTGATCCGTGAGGCCATCGAACGCCGCGAAGCGCTGCGTCAGCGCGCTCAAGCGGTCTGCCGCGCGCAACGGGACAGCGCTTGTAACGACGCGCCGCCGGATCATCGCGGCTGGATTCCCGCCGCCTACGATGTGGACACGCTCACCGCCAAGGGGCGCGAGGTGGGCGTCATGGCCGATCCCGCCCTGAACCCCGACATTCGCTCGCTACGCGAATTGCTGACCTACGGCCTGAAGGGCCTCGCCGCCTACACCGAGCACGCCTATGTGCTGGAGCACAGCAACGACGCGCTGCTCGCCTTCATGCAAGAGGTGCTCGACGCCACGACGAATGACGAGCTCACCGCCGAAGACCTGGTCGCCCTGGTGCTCCGCACCGGTCAGATGGGCGTCGAAGCCATGCGCCTGCTCGACGCCGCCAACACCGAGACGTACGGACATCCCGAACCCACCCAGGTGGCTCTGGGCGTGCGCCCCGGGCCGGGCATCCTCATCAGCGGGCACGATCTGCGCGATCTGGAGGAGCTGCTGCAACAGACCGAGGGGACCGGCGTCAACGTCTACACGCACGGCGAGATGCTGCCCGCCAACGCCTACCCCGCCTTCAAGAAATACCCGCACTTCGCCGGGAACTATGGCGGTTCGTGGTGGCATCAGCAACAGGAATTCGAGGCTTTCGGCGGACCGATTGTGATGACGACCAACTGCATCGTGCCGGTGAAGGACAGCTACCGCGAGCGGCTCTTCACGACCGGCATGGCGGGATGGCCCGGCTGTCCGCACATCCCGGACCGTGAGCCCGGCAAGCCGAAGGACTTCAGCGCCGTCATCGCCCTGGCCAAGACCTGCCCCGGCCCCAAACCGCTGGAAACCGGCGCCATTCCGATCGGCTTTGCGCACCACACGGTGATGAGCGTGGCGGATAAAGTCATCGAAGCGGTTCAGACGGGGGCCATCAAGCGCTTCGTGGTGATGGGTGGCTGCGATGGACGGCAAAAGTCCCGCGATTATTACACCCGGCTCGCGCAGGCGCTGCCCAAGGAGTACGTCATCCTCACGGCGGGCTGCGCCAAGTATCGCTACAACCAGCTCGACCTGGGGCAGATCACCAGCGCCGACGGGACCTTCACCCTGCCGCGCGTCCTCGACGCCGGGCAATGCAACGACTCGTATTCGCTGGCCGCCATCGCCCTGCAGCTCCAGGCAGCGTTGGGATTGGCCGACATCAACGACCTGCCCATTTCCTACGACATCGCCTGGTACGAGCAGAAAGCGGTCATCGTGCTGCTGGCGCTGCTCTCCCTGGGAGTCAAGCACATCCGCCTGGGCCCCACCCTGCCGGCGTTCATCTCGCCGGGCGTTCTGGACGTGTTAGTGCAGCACTTCGACATCAAGCCCATTGGATCGGTCGAAGCGGACGTCGCCGCCATCGTCGCGGGGAACTGACCCTTCACGCAAACACCCCAGAGGAGCCGATCAAGCCCCTCTGGGGTGTTGTCGTCCATCGCCTCAGGACGTCGCTCAGCAGGTCACTCAGCAAGTCACTCAGCAAGTCACTCAGCAGGTCACTCAGCAGGTCACTCAGCAAGTCACATGGAAGAGGCCGATGACCTTGCCGCGCGCCTCATTCCAGTGTTTGAGCGCTTTCGGGGTTGGAGCGAGCATCACCCGCACGCCCTTTTTCTCGAAATAGGCCGCCGCCTCATCTGAGAGCCGGGCCTTGTCGAAACGCCCGGTCCCAAAAATGAGCGCTTCCGCGCCCTCCTTGTAGATCTGCTTCGCCTCATCGAGCGAGACTTTGTGACTCGTGCCGTAGACTTTCCTGGACAGCTTGCTCTTGCGACGGCGCACCTTGCCGTCCCAGCGCAACAGCACGTCATACTCGTAGGTCTCGCCGGCGATGCGCATCGCGCCGAACTTGTACTTCTCGATCACGGGCTCCATGCCTCATCCCCCCTTCAAGGCCCCCGGCCTGCCGCCGACGACACCGCCTGGAAGGCCGCCAGCGCCGGCCTCATGGCGAAGCGCGTTCCCCCTCAGGGGCACCTTGCACCCCGGCCTCAGGGTCCTCCATCAGCAAGAAGCGGTTCATCGCTCGCAGCACGGCCTTGAGAATCATCTCGCCCAAGGGTACCAGGCGAAGATCAATGAAAAGATTCTCTTCGGGGATCTCCTCGTCCAGTTTTTCCATCTCGTCCCGGAAAATCGCCAGCAGCTGCTCCTCGTGATCCACCAGAAAGGCCGCCAGATCCCGTCGGCTCAGGCGAAAAGCCGTTTCACGCACCATGCGTCGCAACATAAGCACACCTCAGCAAATAGAGATCAGTGAGCCGTGAGGAGAGAGTTGTCGTAGTCACGGCTCACCCCTCACAGCTCACATTTTCATCTCGGCAGTGCCCCGCAGGGACATGCCAGCTCCAACTCCGCGTTCATCCGTGAACCCTGCCCCGCCCCTGGAACAGAGCGCGCGGCATGACCCAAAAATCAAGCGCCCCATGGCGTCGGTCATTCAGGCGCGCGCCATGGGGCCGTGAGAGCACAACCGGCAAACTTAGAGCTTGATCTCCGTGCCCAGCACCTTGAGGAACGCTGCCAGCCACGCGGGATGAGCCGGCCAGGCCGGCGCGCTGACCAGATTGCCATCCACGTGCGCCTGATCCGCCGCGAGAGGAATGAAAGTCGCGCCCGCATTGGTGACGTCTGGACCCACAGCGGGGTAGGCCGTGCACTCCTTCCCCTTGAGGACGCCCGCCGCCGCCAGAATCTGCGGCCCATGGCAGATCGCCGCAATGGGCTTGCCAGCCTGCGCAAAGTGCTGCACGATCTTGATCACATCAGCGTCGAGGCGGATGTATTCCGGCGCGCGTCCGCCGGGGAGCAGCAGCGCGTCGTAATCCTCGGCCTTGACCTCCGCGAACGTGGCGTTGAGCACGAAATTGTGCCCCGGCTTCTCACTGTAGGTCTGATCGCCCTCGAAGTCATGAATCGCCGTGCGCACCTTGTCGCCCGCCTTCTTGCCCGGACAAACGACATGGACTTCGTGGCCCACCATCAGCAAGGCCTGGAACGGCACCATGAGCTCATAATCCTCAACGAAATCACCTGCGAGAATCAAAATCTTCTTGGCTGCCATACACCTATCCTCCTTAATGAATGTGTGACCAATGTGAAGTGAAAATGGCTGCCGTCGCAACACGACGACCCGGAATGTATTATAGAACAAGCTGTGCGTACAGTCAAGGCAAATGCGACGGCAGGGACAACCTCGCCAACCGGAGTTGGCGTTGCGGCCCCAAATTGACGATTCACGGCAGAAAAGTATACTGGAATCCAACGGAGATCCGCCAATCGCCCATTGGCCGATTCTCGATTCTGGCGCTCACTTACTTTCAATGAGGATGACCCATGACCCTGGAACTTCGCAAAATGCGCACAGCTGAATACCGTTCGATGTTGGTCCAATGCATCCACTGCGGCCTGTGCCTGGATGCCTGCCCTACCTACGCCGTCTTCGGCGCGGAGACGGACGCCCCGCGCGGGCGCATCGTGCTGATGAAGGCCGCCGCCGAGGGCGCGCTCGACGCCGACGCCTTCCTCGGCCCCTACGCCGAACACCTGCTGCTCTGCCTGGAATGCCGCGCCTGCGAATCGGCCTGCCCTTCGGGCGTCCCCTACGGCGCGCTGATCGAGGGCGCGCGCATTGACCTCGAACAGCAACGCCGCGCCGGACCCGTCGAACGTTTTGCCATGTGGCTGGGCCTCTACCAGATGATGCCCCACACCGGACGGCTCAAGGCCGTCGCGCGGCTGATGCGGCTCTACGAGAAGAGCGGCCTGCAGAAGGCCGTGCGGACGCTGAACTTCCTGCCGCAGCCCCTCAAAGGCATGGAAGCCATCCTCCCGCCGCTGGACACTCACTTCCTGGAAACCCGCCACCCGGCACCGGCCCTGGGCGAGAAGCGCGGCAAGGTCGCCTTCTTCGTCGGCTGCATTCAGGAGGCCTTTCTCACCGGCATGAATGCCGCCACCGTCCGCGTGTTGCAGCGCAACGGTTACGAGGTACACTTCCCCGCCGCGCAGACCTGTTGCGGCGCGGCGCAGCTGCACACCGGCCACGAGACGCTCGCGCTCGAGCTGGCGCGCCGCAACATTGACGCCTTCCTCGCCGACGACTACGACGCCGTCATCAACAATGCGGGGGGCTGCGGCGCGCAGCTCAAGGAATATGCCTCCATGCTCCGGGAGGATCCCGCTTACGCCGAACGCGCCCAACGCTTCGTCGCCCTGGTGCAGGACTTCAACGAGTTCCTGGCGACCCATCTGCACACTCCACCGCAGGGCGCGCTCCCCCTCCGCGTGACCTACGCCGACTCCTGCCACCTGCGCCATGCGCAAAAGATCATCACCCAACCCCGCGACCTGCTGCGCGCCATCCCCCGGCTGGAGCTGGTGGAGCTCGCCAAACCCGATCAGTGCTGCGGCAGCGCCGGCATCTACAACATCGTGCAGACGGAGACGGCCAACGCCATCCTCGACGCCAAAATCGCCGACATCGCCGCGACCGGGGCGGACGTCCTCGCCGTGACCAACACCGGCTGCGCCATGCAGTTGATCTCCGGCGTGCGCCGCGCCGGATTGCCCATCAAAGTCATGCACGTCGCGGAGCTCCTCGAGCTGTCCTATCGCGCCGCGGCGGTCGAAGCCCTGCGCGCTCCACAGCCCCACCCGACGCCCAAACCCATCAGCAAGGGCGCGCTGCTGCCGCGCGTGCGTCCGCCGGCGGATCCCGACCTGCGCGCGCTCGCGCAACGCCTCGGCCCCGGGCGAGTCATCAGCGACACGACCGAGCGCCTTCCCTACGAGCGCGACGCCGCGCTGGAACATGGCCGGCCCACCGCCGTGATCCTCCCCCACAACACGGGCGAAGTGCAGGCCACCGTCGCCTGGGCGCGGGAACAGCAGCTGCCCCTCATCGCGCGGGGAGCGGGCACCGGGCTCGCCGGCGGCGCCGTCGCCGAAAACGGCGGCCTGATCCTGGAATTGTCGCGCCTGAAGGCCGTCACCGACCTGGAGGTGACCGGGCGCAGCGTCACCGTGCAGGCCGGCGTCATCAACCTCACCTTTGATGAGCTCGTCAAAGCGCGCGGGCTGTACTTCCCCGCTGACCCGGCGAGCGGACGCTCCGCAACCCTGGGAGGCAACATCGCGGCCAACGCCGGCGGGCCGCACTGCTTCAAGTACGGCGTCACCACCAACTACATCACCGGCCTGGAGGTCGTCCTCGCCGACGGACGCGCCGTGCATTTTGGCGGGCGCGCCTTCGACCGGCCCGAATACGACTTCGTGGGCCTTTTCACCGGCAGCGAGGGGACCCTGGGCATAGTGACGCAGGCCGAGGTCCGCCTCCTCAGCAACCCGCCCGCGCTGCGCACCCTGCGCGCCGCCTTCGATTCCATCGAGACCGCCGGGCGCGCCGTCTCCGCCATCATCGCCCAGGGACTGATCCCCGCGACGCTGGAGCTCATGGATCAGAAAATCGTCCGCATCATCGAGGACTACCTCCATTTGGGACTCCCGACCGACGCCGGCGCGGTGATGCTTGTGGAAGTGGACGGCTACCCGGAGAGCCTCGATCCGCAGATGGCCGAGGTCGTGGCGGTGCTGGAACGTTTCCAGGCCTTCGACCTGCAGATCGCGCGGGATGCGGCCGAGCGCGACCGCCTCTGGTACGGACGGAAGAGCGCGTTAGGAGCGCTGGCGCGGCTCGCCCCCTCCTATTTTCTGGTAGATGGGACGGTGCCCCGCAGTCGCCTGGGCGACGCCATTGCCGGGGTCAACCAGATTTGCGCGGACCTGGACCTGCAGGTGGCCTACGTCATGCACGCGGGGGACGGCAACCTGCACCCCTTCATCCTCATCCAGGAGCCGGAGAACCCCGCGTTCATGGCCCGCATCCATGAGGCCGGGCGGCGCATCCTGACGCTGTGCGTCGCCTACGGCGGGACCATCACCGGCGAGCACGGCGTGGGCATCGAAAAGCGCGCCTTCATGCCGCTGCTCTACGGTCCGGCGGAGCTGGCCGCCATGCATGACCTCAAGGCCGTCTTCGATCCCGAGGACCGGATGAACCCCGGCAAGGTGCTGCCGACGCCGCTGCCTGCCGTGTCCCTCCCCGAGGGCGAGCTGCCCGCTGCGGTCACCTTCACGCCGGCAAGCGCTGAGGAAGCCGCGGCGGGACTGGCGGCGCTGAGCGCGGCGCGACGCCCGGTCGTCATCGGCAAAGCGTGGACGGCAGCGCCGCAAGGGGCCGTGCGCCTCTCCAGCGCGGCGCTGCGGGGCGTGAGCGTGCTGACGCTCGACGATCTCTACGTCACCGTCGGCGCGGGGACGCCCGTCCATGAGGTGCAGGCGCGGTTGCGCGAGGTGGGAATGCAGGCCGCCCTGGCAAGCCCCTGGGAAGGGACGACGATCGGCGGCCTGGTCGCCGCCAATATCAACGGCCCGCTGCGGATGCGCTACGGCAGCGTGCGCGACCTGCTGCTCTGCGCCACCGTCGTCCTGCCGGACGGACGCCTGGTGCGCGCCGGGCGCCCGCTGGTGAAGAACGTCGCCGGCTACGATCTGCCCAAACTGCTGATCGGCTCCTACGGCACGTTGGGCTTCATCACCGAGGCGACCTTCCGCATCATGCCGCTGCCGCGCGTCCAGACGACCCTCTGCTGGCCCGCGGACGACCTGCAGCAGGCGCTGGCGTGGGCGGACCAGGTGCGCCCGTTCGTGCTGGTCGCCTCCGCCCTGCTCGCCTGCCGCGAGTGTGCCCTGCCGGGAGGCGCGCGCCTTCCCGCCGGCCTGCTCATCACCCTGGAAGGGCTGTCGCAGGATGTGGAGCGCGAGGCCGAGCGGTTGACCGAGACGCTGCGCCGCGCCGGCGCGCCCCGTCCCGCCGTGGATGCTACGTTCACGGGCACGGACGTGTGGACGAGCTTTGTCGGCGCGCCGCAGGAGACGCTGCTGCGGACGGGGGTCCCGGTAAAAGCGCTGCGCGACGTCATCCGCGCGCAGGAAAGCACGCTCGCCGGGTTGCCGCTGCTGGTGGACGCGGCGCTGGGCCTCGCCTGGGTGGGACGGCCGGCGGAGGGCCTGTCGGCGGCAGCGCTCGCCGCGTGGATCGAGGCGCTGCGACGGGCGGCCGAGGCGGCGGGAGGGTACACCGTGGCCCTGGCGTTGCCGGACGCCGTGCGGGGCAGCGTGGATCCGTGGGGGCGTCGCCCCGAGGCCGGGGAGTTCATGCGCGCGCTCAAGGCCCGCTGGGATCCGGCGGGGATTCTGGTGGGGGATTTTCTGCCGGCGGCGTGAAGATTCGCCCCGGCAGGCCGACAGCGCGGTTGACTTCGACCCGAAGTCTGTTATGATGACGCCGCGGGCGGTTAGCTCAGTCGGTTAGAGCGCCTCCCTTACACGGAGGAGGCCACAGGTTCGAGTCCTGTACCGCCCATTGCCCCGCTTTTCCCTCGGAGAATAGAGACCCGTGAGCCGAGAGCCGTCACCATTTCCGCTCACTGCTCACCGCACACGACTCACATTTGCATTCGCGATGGTGCGCACAGGAACATGTCAGACTGCTCACGGTCACAATTTTTATAGGGCTTTGCAGGCGGGCTACCTGGCGCCACGCTGAACGGCCACGCGATTTGAAAAATTACAACCATGAACCGTATAACTCCCAGGGAGAAGGCCGGCCCCGCAGGATGCACTTCACCCCCTGGCCAGATCCTCAAATCCACCGTCCAGCAGCGCCAACCGCCGTTGCACGTCCGCCACGATGCCCGGCGCCGCCGTGAGGGCGCGGGCGGCGCGAAAGGCCTCGCGGGCGGCCTGGAGGTGCGCGTCGCGCTGCTCCGGCTCGACGAGAGCCAGCCCGCAGCGCGCGACGCCCAGCGCGTCGAGCTGCTCGTAGAGCGCGGTGTAATCCGGCACGGCTTCAACGGCGGCACAGGCGGCGCGGAAGGCCTCGCGGGCAGTTTCCACGCGCCCGAGGCGCCACGCGGCGCTGCCCCGCAGCGCGTGCGCCGCGGCGGCGTTGAGGGGACACGCGTGGGCGCAGGCGGTTTCGGCGGCGGCGAGCGCGGCGGCGAAATCCCCCGCGCTGGCGTGGATGAGCGCGAGGGTGGTGCCCGCGTAACTCGCCAGGTCCGGCGCGGCCAGTTCTCCGGCGATACGCACACTCTCCTGCGCGCGGGTCAGGGCAGGGGCAAGATCGCCCTGGGCCAACAGCGCTTCCGCCAGGTTGCCCAGGTCTACCCCTTCGCCGCGCCGGTCGCCGATCTCGCGGTCAATGGCGAGTGCCTGCTCGTAGCAATCTATCGCCTCCGCAATGCGCCCCAGGCCCCTGTAGGCCAGACCCAGGTTGCCCAGCCGCACACCTTCGCCGCGCCGGTCGCCGATCTCGCGGTCAATGGCGAGCGCCTGCTGGTAGAAATCCAGCGCCTCTGCGATGCGCCCCAGGTCACTGTAGGCCAGACCCAGGTTGCCCAGACGATGACCTTCGCCGCGCCGGTCGCCGATCTCGCGGGCGATGGTTAACGCCTGCTCATAATATGCGATCGCCTCCGCGATGCACCCCAGGTCACTGTAGGCGTTCCCCAGGTTGCCCAGCCACGCGCCTTCATTGCGCCGGTCGCCGATCTCGCGGGCGATGGCGAGCACCTGCTCGTAGAAATCCAGCGCCTCCGCGCTGCGCCCCAGGTCACTGTAGGCCAGACCCAGGTTGCCCAAGTGATTGCCTTCGCCGCGCCGGTCGCCGATCTCGCGGGCGATGGCGAGCGCCTGCTCATAATATGCGATCGCCTCCGCGATGCGCCCCAGCGAATAGTAGGCGTTCCCCAGGTTGCCCAAGTGATTGCCTTCGCCGCGCCGGTCGCCGATCTCGCGGGCAATGGCGAGCGCCTGCTCGTAGCAATCTATCGCCTCCGCGATGCGCCCCAGGTCACTGTAGGCCAGACCCAGGTTGCCCAGGTCTGCCCCTTCGCCGCGCCGGTCGCCGATCTCGCGGGCGATGGTTAACGCCTGCTCGTAGCAATCTATCGCCTCCGCGATGCGCCCCAGGTCACTGTAGGCCAGACCCAGGGCGCCCAGGTCTGCCCCTTCGCCGCGCCGGTCGCCGATCTCGCGGTCAATGGCGAGTGCCTGCTCATGATACGCGATCGCCTCCGCAATGCGCCCCAGCGAATAGTAGGCGATCCCCAGGTTGCCCAGGGCGTTGCCTTCGAGCCGCCGGGCCCCGATCTCGCGGGCGATGGTTAACGCCTGCTCATGATACGCGATCGCCTCTGCGATGCGCCACAGATCTCGGTAGGCGATCCCCAGGTTGCTCAGCCACACGCCTTCATTGCGCCGGTCGCCGATCTCGCGGGCGATGGTTAACGCCTGCTCATAATATGCGATCGCCTCTGCGCTGCGCCCCAGCGAATAGTAGGCGATCCCCAGGTTGCCCAGCCACACGCCTTCATTGCGCCGGTCGCCGATCTCGCGGGCGATGGTTAACGCCTGCTCATAATATGCGATCGCCTCTGCGCTGCGCCCCAGCGAATAGTAGGCGTTCCCCAGGTCGCCCAGGGCGTTGCCTTCGAGCCGTCGGTCGCCGATCTCGCGGGCGATGGTTAACGCCTGCTCATGATAGGCGATCGCCTCCGCGATGCGCCCCAGGTCTCGGTAGGCGTTCCCCAGGTTGCACAGGTCTGCCCCTTCGCCGCCCCGGGCCCCGATCTCGCGGGCGATGGTTAACGCCTGCTCATGATACGCGATCGCCTCCGCGATGCGCCCCAGCGCACTGTAGGCCAGACCCAGGTTGCCCAAGTGACTGCCTTCGCCGCGCCGGTCGCCGATCTCGCGGGCGATGGTTAACGCCTGCTCATAATATGCGATCGCCTCTGCGCTGCGCCCCAGCGAATAGTAGGCGTTCCCCAGGTCGCCCAGGTCTGCCCCTTCGCCGCGCCGGTCGCCGATCTCGCGGGCGATGGTTAACGCCTGCTCATAATATGCGATCGCCTCTGCGCTGCGCCCCAGCGAATAGTAGGCGTTCCCCAGGTCGCCCAGGTCTGCCCCTTCGCCGCGCCGGTCGCCGATCTCGCGGGCGATGGTTAACGCCTGCTCATGATACGCGATCGCCTCCGCGATGCGCCCCAGGCCCCTGTAGGCGTTCCCCAGGTTGCCCAGGTCTACCCCTTCGCCGCGCCGGTCGCCGATCTCGCGGTCAATGGCGAGCGCCTGCTGGTAGCAATCCAGCGCCTCCGCGATGCGCCCCAGGTCACTGTAGGCGTTCCCCAGGTTGCCGGCGCTGATACTGGCCAGTCGGCGATCCCGGAGCTTCCCCTGGAGCTGCTCGTGCAGGCGCGCCATCAGGCGGACGTGCCCCCAGAGCAGCAGGTAATCGAAGTCAATATCGGTCAGCACGTCCGCCGCGGCGTCGTACTCGCCGGCGGCGCAGCGCAGCTCGAATTCCGCCAGCTGCGGGGCCAGGTCATCCAGCGTCTTCCACGCGGCGCGGGGTTTACGGGCTTCGCGGTAGTAGTCGGCGGCGCGGGAGAGGAAGGCAGGTTGGGTGTGGGGGGGGATGCGGGAGAAGGCGTAGGCGCGGTCAACGGGGTGCAGGCTGTAGCGCTCGCCCTCGCGGCGGGCAAAGTGCATCACGGTGAGCCGCTGCAGGATGGGCGCGCTGTCCACGCCGGGCAGGTAGGGCCGCAGGAGATAATCCACCGCGGCGGGGGTCGCCGGGCGATTGTAGACCGCGAGCGCCTGCAAGACCTGTTGGGCGGCGGGGTCGAGGCGGCTGTAGGCGTCTCCCACCAGCGCGGCCACCACGTTTTCCGGCAGGGCCTCCTCCGCGCGCGACAGCACCTCTGCCAGCGTCGTGTAGCGGTCGGCGGAAAGGATGGCGTAGAGCGCCTCCAGGGCGCGGGGATAGCCCCGCGTGGCCTCGCGGGCCTGTCCGAGCAGCGCGTCGGGGGCGTCGCGCAGGCCCACGCTGCCGTCGGCGTCCAACGCGCGCAGCACGGCCTCCGCGTGGGGCGAAGCCAGGCCGGTATCGAGCTCCAGCGTGTGCTGGCGGCCCGGCTCCACCAGGGTCAGCGCGCGGGGAGCCACCCGCGTCGTCGCCAGCAGCGTCACGCCGTGCTGAGGGGCGCGCAGGAACGCCGTCAACGCCTCCGCCAGTTCCGCGTCGGTGAGCTCTCGCGTCGCCGGATCCACCAAATCCTCGAGATTGTCGAGCAACACCAGCACCCGCCGTTCGGCGAAGGGCGCCAACAGCGCCTGGACCTTCGCCGTCAGCGGGGCCTGCGGGTCGCGGTAGACGGCGGTCGCGGCCTCAGCCCCGGCGCCGGGCAGCAGACGGCACAGGTCGGCGTGCAGGTTGGGCCAGGAGATGGGGCGTCCGATCACCTGGCTGAGGTAGAGGATACCCTCCACGGGGAAGCGCTCATCCTCTCCTTCTTGCAGGACGGGCAGACGGCCATTTTCCGCCGCTTTGAGCAGCTTCAATACCATCGCGGTCTTGCCCACCCCGGCGCGGCCCACCACCGTCACCAGGCGGCAGGCGGGATCGCGCAGATAGCGCGCCAGCAGGCGCAGCTCCGTATCACGGTCCTGGAAATGGGCCGGCGGGGCGTAGGGCGGCGCGTTGATGATGCGCGCGACCTTCCCGCCAACGGGGGCGAGGGGCTGTCGCTCGCGCTCCAGGCCGCTGCGGATGCGCAGGTCGGTCTCCTGCGCGGCCTGCTCGGGATGTGCCAGGCGCGTCGTCAGGTCGCGGATCTGGCGGTCCAGCAGCTCCATCTCGCTGCGGATGCGGGCCGCCTCTGGAGGGTCGGCGGTGCGCAGGTCGCGTTCGGCGTCGCCGCGGCGGTCGCGCAGGGTCTGGAGCTGGCCTTCCGGGCCGCTGAGCCAGTCCAGGTACTGCCGGAGCGCGGCAGGCCAGTCCGCGCCCTCCGGCGAGAACGCGCGCCGGTTCTGCAAGTAGAAGGGCGGCTCGCCGCCGGCCAGCAGCGGGACGATGGGTTTCTTGTAGCGCAGGGCCTGCCGCCATTCGCGCTCACAATCGCAGCCGGGGGCGGCGGCGTCCGGCGTCAGCAGCAGCAACACCGCGCGGCACTCCTGCAACGCGGCTTCGACCTGTCCCTCAGGCGCCAGGCCGGGCCGCACGTCGCGGCGGTCCAGCCACACCGGCACGCCCTCACGGGCAAGCGCGTCGTAGAGGGCCTCGGCCCGCGCGACGCCATCGGTGGGGCTGTAGCTGATGAAAATGCGCCCCAGCGTGCCGGGGAGAGGCGCCGGCGCGAGGGCCGGTCGGGGATTGCGGGCCAGGACAAGGGGCGAGCCTTCCTGTCGGGCGAATTTAGTGGGCGTCTGGAGCTCGGACTTGGCCGTCTCCATCACCCGGCGGTAAGCGTACTCGTAGAGTGCGTCCACCGTGATAAAGGGCTCCGCGGACGCGCCGCCTAATCCCGTCTCCAGGCCCTCGACGAGGTAGTGGGTGAAGAGCGAGTGCGGGATGGGCGCGCCCTCAGGGGTGGACAGGACATTACCGTCCCAGGAACGTTCCGAGGCGCGGGACGCGGTGAGCACCACCCGGCCATAACCGGTGTTGAAGATCGCATCCAGGTCGAGATCGTCCGCGCCCTTCGTCCCCTCGAAGCGCCCGCTGTAGCAGCAATCGAGGATGACGACGACCCGCTGCAACGTGCGCCGGTCCAGTTGTCGGGTGATCCAGTCAGCAGGGAGGCCGGCCACGCTGGGATCTTCCTGTTCCGTCTCGCCGAAGGCCAGGTAGAAATGGCCATCGGCTCTATCTATCACGCCGTGGCCGGAGAAGTAGAGCAGCAGCAGGTCGTCGCGGCGCTTGTCACGGAGGAAATCGCTGATGCGTTCGCGCACCGCCTGTACGTCGGGGTTGACCAGCGGGACGACGTCCGTGAAGCCGCCTATCTCCGGCGCTTCGAGGACGCGGGCCAGGTCGGTCACGTCCTGTTGGGGCGCGCAGAGAGCGCCGAGCGCCGGGTCCGTGTAGGCGTCGGCGGCGATGAGGAGCGCGTAGCGGTTCTGCGAGGTCTCACTCATGGGGCAGCACAAAGCCCTTGTGCCGGGCGAGAAACTGCTCAATGGCCATCCGCTGCTCCTCGGAGTACGGGCCGCGGCCATCAATCGTGAGCGTATCCCCGTCGAGTTCGACAGTCACGCTCACGTGCCGGCGGGTCTGCACCCAGGCCTGGAGCGCCGCAATCAGCGCGCTCAAGGCGCCGCCGGAGGCGAGGGCGACCAGCATCGTGTTCCAGTCAATGGCAGCGCCCTTGAGGGCCATTTCGGGCGGCAGCTCCCGCGTCTCGACCATCTGGATCTCGGGGTGTTCCAACAACGCCGCGCGCAAGTCGCAGCTCAGCGCTTCGGCGGACTGTTGCGCATCTTCATGCAAGTCAAGGTGCAGCATAAGAGGGGACATCTTCATCTCCTATCGCTGAGAAAGATCACGGGCGTCCGGCTCTCAGTATAGTGAGATTGGGGAAACTGTCAAAAAATCGGCGGCCGCGGGGGAAGAATCACCGGACGAAACAAAAATCACCCCGATCCAAGATCGGGGTGATTCTGTGACCCGCACAGGACTCGAACCTGTAACCAATTGATTAAGAGTCAACTGCTCTGCCAGTTGAGCTAGCGGGCCAGCGAAAGCATCGTGTGCTCTTTATACCACATTTCCTGAGGTTGACAAGTCGCCGCCCCCGCCCAGAGTCCCTCCATGAGGAAAGGCGACCGCCTCCCTCTTCTGCAGCAAGGATTGAGGCGCTTCAATCCCAGCGAGGTGTGCGTGGTTCGAAGCGCCACAGTCCCGCCGCGCGCGCCTGCCGTTCCGCCTCAGCATATTCCGCTGCCGTGATCCGTCGCCGCAGCGCCGGTTCGCGCGCAGCAAGATACGCCGGATGGTATTGCGGCATCAGGTTGAAGTACGTGGCAGGCGAGATTTCTTCCGCCAGAAAACGCGCGATCTCCGCCGTGCCTGCCAGGCCCTCCGGCAGCACCAGATGGCGGATCAACACCCCCCGTACTGCCAGCCCTCGCGCATCCACCGTCAGATCGCCGACCTGCCGGTGCATCTCGCGCACCGCGGCCTGATTCACGGCAGGGTAATTCCGCACGCCGGAGAGCCGCTCGGCTATGACGGCGTCGGCGTATTTCATGTCGGGCATGTAGATGTCAATCAGGCCGTCCATCAACGCCAGAGCCTGAGGAGCATCGTAGCCGCCGCTGTTGTAGACGATGGGCAACCGCAATCCCGCTTTGGAGGCAAGCACGATGGCCGGGATCAGGTGCGCGGCAACGTGCGTCGGTGAGACCAGGTTGAGGTTGTGGCAGCCCAACGCCTGCAGATCCAGCATCATCCGCGCCAGTTCGCCGGGGGTTACCGGTTCACCCACCACCTGCTGGCTGATGTCGTAGTTCTGGCAGTAGCTGCAGCGCAAATTGCAGCCGGAAAAAAAGATGGTGCCGGAGCCGTAACGTCCCCGGAGCACGTCTTCCTCGCCGTGATGCGGCCCGTAGCTTGCCACATAGATCGTGTCCCCAATGCGGCAGGGACCCACATGGCGGGTGCGATCAATGCCGCAGGCGTTGCCGCAGAGACGACACTCCCGCAACGCCGCCTCGGCCGCCGCGATACGCGCGGCAAGCGCTTCAGCCGTCAACAAGGTGTAACAAGGAGAACTCGGCGTCGCCATAGAGAGGGCCTCATACCGCTGACCCCGGCCGGGAATCAAGCCAGCGTATGGCCGTTCCGCCGCAGCGCATGATCCAGAATCGCGTTCACAAAGGCGGCGTAGCTGTACCCTCCCACTTCCGCCGCCCACGGCAGCCAGTAGCTGGGATCAATCCCCGCGATAGGATTTACCTCCAGGATGTACAGTTCGCCGTCAGGCCCCAGGCGCATCTCCATCCGCCCCCAATCGCGGCAACCCAGCGCCGTGAAAGCGCGCACGGCCCGCTCCTCGATCCGCGCCTGCAACCCGGCATCCACCGGCGCCGGGCAGACAGAACAGTGAGGGATATACGGCAGATGCGAGTAGTCAATGTTCGCAGAGTCCATCTTCACCGCGACTTCAGGATCCACCTCGAAGAGCACAATCCCCCGCGGCGAATCAAAGATCACTTCGATGATCGGCAAAACCTGCGGGGGATCATTGCCCAACAGTCCCACCGTGAACTCGCGCCCCTCGATGAACTCCTCGATCAACGCCGGCTCCCGGTAAGTCTCGATGAGATACGTTACCTGGGCGCGCAAAGCAACTTCGTCATCCACCACCGAGGCGTCGGAAAGTCCCATGCTCGAACCTTCGTGCAGCAATTTGACGATGAGAGGATAACGCAGGGCGTCCGAAAGAGGGGCATCCGGCGAAGCCAGCACCTGGAAACGGGGAGTTGGAATCCCATGATGGAGTAGCACCTCTTTGGTACGCGCCTTATTGAGGCACGTCGCCAATGCCAGCGGGCCAGAGCCCGTATAGTGCAATCCCAGCATCTCGCAAATGGCAGGGACATGCGCCTCGCGGCTCTCACCGCGCAGGCCCTCCGCGATGTTGAAAACGATGTCCGGCTGCGTCTCGCACAACTGCTCCATGATCGTTTCATCGGCTTCGAGGGGCAACACCTCGTGCCCACCCACCTCCAATGCCGTGCGCAGCGCCGCTATCGTCTCCTCGCTATCATACTCCGCAAGCATATCCAACGGGCGCCCCCTCAGCCCCTCGAAATGGATAAGATTGTACACCAGGGCAACTTTTGCCATCACATTCTCCTTTGCATGATTTGATTATTTTCCGGGCAATGCCCGCTGCCGCATGAAGCGGATCCCCCTCGCTCGCAGGTTCAGCAAGCGCATCTCAGGGTAAAGTATTCCCGTGAGCCCTCAAGGGATGCAAATAGCCGCTTGCCTCTTCCCCATGAGGAAGACAGGCCCGATTCAGCTGCTCAGATCCAGCGCCTCCTCAGCGAATAGAGATTAGTGAGCCGTGAGTCGAGAGCCGTCGCAGCCTCCGATCACGACTCATAACTCACTGCTCACAGCTCACATTTAAGACTATCCAGAACTCACAAAATGCTCAAATTTTAACCGCCGCCAGAACGCATAGCCGCCCATCGCCAAAATCCCCAGGACGCTCAGCGCCGCGCCGATCCACAGGCTGCGGGGGCGATACACGAAGGTCACGCGCCATTCCCCCGCCGGGACAGGCACCGCGCGGAACAAGACTTGCGCGCGCAGCGGTTCCCCCTCGAATACGGGAGCCACCTCCACGGGACGCAGCGGCGCGACCGTCACCTGCCAGCCGGGATACCAGGCGTCTTTCAGGACCAGCACGCCTGGGGCTTCCGCACGCACCGCGAGCTCGACCCGCTCTGCGGCATACGCGAGCACCTGCACCGATTCCGCCGGGGAGGCGGGTGACGCGGCGCCGGGCCACGCCTCGGCGGGGCAGCCGACAAGCACGCCCTGCGTCGCCGGGTCGAAATCGAGCGCGCGCAGGGCTTCCAACGCCGCCGCCGTGTCCGCCACGCAAGTGACCTCGTGCACCAGAACGGCCCGCGCGGAGGGCGTCACCGCCTCGTAGATTTTCACGTCGCCGGAATGCGCCAGCCGGAAACGCTCGGAGAGGGTGAGCGGATAGAAAGCGTCCGCGGCGGTCTCGACGAGCGTCGCGCCGGTGAGCCGCAGCCCGCCCTCCCCTGCCCGCACGGTGAGGCGCTGCAGCGCGGCGGCGTCGGGCCAGCGCACCTGCTGCGGCGTCTCGCCATCGCTGCTGGCAAGCGGCAACGCCAGCGTGCGCCCGTCCGCTAAAGCCACTTCCAGCGTCCCCGCGCCGCTGAACAACAGCCCTACCCCATCCGCCGCAAAGTTTTCCGGCAGCCAGGCGAGGGTCAACGTCGCGCCGGGCGCCAGCTCCGGCTGAAACTGCCGGTCGTAGAACACGCCCCCGGCCCACAGATCGCCCACCTTGTCCGTGATGAGAAATTGCACGTCGAGCAGCTCCAGCCAGCGCGCATCGGGAATGGCCTCGAGGTTTTCGCGCAACCGCCCATCGAGCGTGCCCTCCGGCAACAGCAACGTCGTGAAGTCGGCGTAATGGCGCAGCGGCAGCACTCCCCCGTCATAGCCATCGGCGGCGGGAACGGCAAACGCCAGCGGCAGGTTCGGCGCGAGCACCTCCCGCGCCTTCGCCGCCACCAGGTAGGCCCACAGCGCGTCGGCGTCAAGCGTCGAACCGTAGAGGCTTTCGATCTCCCCTTTGTCGCCCGGCTCGAAGAGCATCCTGGAGATGCTGAGGAAACGTCCCGGCGGTTGCTGCTGCGCCTCCGCCTCACGGGCGGCCGCCACAAGATGCGCCGTCGCCGGGCGGAGGTCGCTGTAGGCCCGCGCCGAGGTCGCGTGCGCGTGCGGCAGGTATTCCGCAGAGAGCGCCAACTCCACCGCCAGCGCCCCCAAAAGCAGCCAGCGCACGCCGCGCAGCGCGGTTCCCCGCTTCCATGGCCATGGCAACGCTTCGACGCCAAAGCCCGCGAGCAGCGCCGCGCCCAGCGCGTAGAGCGCCAGGAAACGGGCCGGCGCGCGGAACTGGGCCACGCCCGGCAGTCCCAACCGCGCGGCGAGCAGATACAGCGGATTGTACGCCCCCAACGCCAGCAACAGGCCGACGCCCGCCAGGATCCCCGCCGCAGCCGCGTGCCGCTGCCGCGAGCGCACCGCCCACACGGCGCCTCCTCCCGCCAACAGCAGCCCCAGCACCCCCACATAGGCCACTCCCTCCGGCAGCGCCGGCGCAAAGAGATAGGCGGGCAACAACACGTGAGGCGCTTCCCAGGGGACAAAGGAAAAGGAGACCGCCTCACGCCAGGGCAACCCGCCCGCGCGGGGCGAGAACCGCGAGAGCTCCAACGTCGGCGCGAGTTGCACCGCCGCGAGCAGGCCCGCCAGCGCGAACGGCGTCAGCGACAGCAGGAAGCTCCCGACTCCCCGCGTGGGGGAATGGACGGCCCGCGGCCCAGGGTCCACGGACGGCTGCCGGTCATGAGGGGCCGACTTCGGCCAAAACCAGAGCACGACGCGAAACACGACGATTCCCACAGCGGCGATGAAGGCGGTTTGCGTGTGCCCGGCCAGCAATATCAGCGCATACGCCGTCACATTCAGCCGCGAGGGCCAGGGAAAAGCCCGCCCTGCGGCGGATTGCCTATCCGGCAAGAGCGTCAGCGGCAGCCACGCCAGCCCCTGCAGCTGATTGAGGTGCTCGACGTGAACGCCCACGAAGCCGCCGCCGCCGTAGAGCAACGCCGCAGCCGCAGCGCCCGACCGCGAGAGGCCCAGACGTCGCGCCAGCGCATAGGCGGCGACCGCCGCCAGCAACACATGCAGCACCACGCTCGCATGGAGGGCCTGCGTCACGCCCGGCAACGTCGGCCCGGCGAGCAGCCACAGAGGCCAGTTGAGGGGATAGAAGACGCCGGCCTGGGAATTGGCCAGCAACGGCGCCCCGGCAAAGAGGTCGGGATTCCACAGGGGCAGCCGCCCGGCCTGCAAAGCGCGCGCCGCAGCGGCCCAATAGGGGAAAAAATACAGCTGCAGGTCGCCGCCCGCCAGCACCCGCCCGGCAAGCAGCCGGCGGAACAGCCATGCCAGCGCCAAAAGCACCGGCAACAGCGCTGCCCCTTCCCGCCCCAGCCGCGCCAGCTGCCGCACGAAGCGCGGCGCGGATTTCATGGCCCCTCCCCCAGGCGCGGCCTCCAGGGGCAACCGTTCATTAGACATTATATCGATTAGAAAACAAACAGAAACTATGGTATACTCAACTCCAATTGCGCTACCAGGAGGATATGATGAGTCCCTATCAGACCTATGCTGAGAAACCTAAAGAGTTTTTGGCCCTTAC
>Ga0208825_1000541_pt1 | contig 35220 bp, 44 predicted proteins | sample AD_UKC113_MetaG_FD_184450 | JGI IMG/M metagenome (GOLD analysis project Ga0208825, IMG submission 184450) | Active sludge microbial communities of municipal wastewater-treating anaerobic digesters from Hong Kong - AD_UKC113_MetaG (SPAdes)... | ecosystem: Engineered > Bioreactor > Anaerobic >... | reverse complement strand
CGGAACACGATGCCGGCCAGCCAGTTGAAGTTGCCGATGATGTAGGCGAAGGCGCCGACGTACAGCACCTTGCGGATCAGCTTGGCGATCACGTCCTCGCCCTGGCCGGTGGCATGGCCCATCGCCCAGAACAGTCCGGCGATCGTCATGTCGATGACGATCAGCGTGGCGGTCAGAAACGCCACCTCGCCATGCAGCAGGCCAAAGCCCGAGTCGATGTAGCGCGAGAACGTATCGAGAAAACGGTCGATGATGGTCACGTCGTTCATGGCGAGTCCTCCTGCCCTGGCCCGTTGCCATCGGCGGGCTCATCGAAGCTGGGCGGAATCGGCGGCAGGTCGGCGGGCGTCTGGTACTCGCCGGGGCCGGCCTTGCCGGAGAGAAATCGGCGCAGGTCGGCTTGCGCCACCTGCGCGCAGAACGCGCCGCCGTGCTCGCCCGCACGGCATTGCGCGCGCAGCGTGTGCAGCCGGGACGGGTCAGCGGCCAGTGCATCCACCGCGGGCGGCCGGTCGCAGCCGGCCAACAGGGACGTGAGAGCGAACAGGACGGGCGCGTTCTTCATGGCCGTCCCCGTCAGCGGTTGTAGAAATGGACGGGCTGCGGCGTGTACGGCGTGCCTTCGCCCAGGAAGCGGCGCGTCACCTCGCGCCCGCGCTCCGTGGCCGCGGCCTGCCTCGCCAGCTCCAGCGAGGCGGCCCGGTCTTGCGTGATCTGGAGCCGCTGCGTCTGGATCGACTGCTTGGCCTGCAGGGCGAGCAACTGGTTCATGGCCTGCATCGCCTGCAACGCGCCCTCCGCCGACTGGCTCTTGCCCACGAGGTCGGCCAGCACGCTTTCGTCGTCGCTCAGGTTCTGCGACGCTTGGGCCTGCATCTGCATGGTGGTCTGCAGGCCGTTGAGCGTGTTCTTCCAGCGCTCCTGCGCATCAAGGTACATCTGATTGCCGCTCACCGTGGCGGCGTACTTCTCGGGGTACAGGCGCGAAAACTCGCGGTCGATGTTCGTCACGTCGTAGGCCAGGCCTTTGGCCTGCGCGATGAGGCGCTGGGTGGTCGCCAGGTTCGCGCGCAACTGGCCCACCACGCTGGACGGCAGGCTGGCCAAGTTGCGCGCCTGGTTGATGAGCATCTGCGCTTCGTTCTGGAGCTGGCGGATCTGGTTGTTGATCTGCTCCAGCGTGCGAACGGCGGTGAGCGTGTTCTGCACCAGATTGGTCGGGTCGAGCACGATGTCGCCGACGCCGAACAGCGCGTGCGCGGGCTGCGCGATGCCGAAGGCGAGCACGCAGGCGGCGGTCAACGCGGCGAGCTTGGGAGCATGGGTTTTCATGGGTGGTTCTCCTGCGGATGGGTGGGAACAAAGGCGGCGCCCGGCGGCGTGCCGGGGAAGTCACGCAGCAGCTCGGCCGCCCAATCGAGGCTGCGGTGGCGCAGCCATGCGGCTGCGAACGTGGAAGAAGCGGTGGAAGCCACGGTGAGCACCGCGTCGATGTCGCGCTGGTCTTGCGGCGTGGAAGCGCCCGCGAAGGCCAGCACCGCCGGCCCCAGGTCAAGGTCGAACAGGCGATTGCCGAGACGGGATTGGTAGTAGTAGTCGCGCTTGGGCTGCGCGGTGGCGACGATCTCGATCTGCCGGCTGTTGAGGCCGAAGCCTTCGTAGATCGTGCGAATCTGCGGTTCTGTCGCCTGCGGATTGGCCAGGAAGATGCGGCTGGCGCAGCTCTCAATGATGGCCGGCGCGATGCTCGAATCCTTGATGTCCGCGAGCGACTGCGTGGAGAAGATGACGCTGACGTTCTTCTTGCGCAGCGTCTTGAGCCACTGGCGAATGCGCGCGGCAAACGCGGGCTCGTCGAGGAACAGCCACGCCTCATCGAGGATCAGCAGCGTCGGCGCCCCGTCGAAGCGCTCATCGAAGCGGGCGAACAGATAGCGCAGCACCGCCTGCACCGCAGCCTTGCTGTGCATTAGCTCTTCCATCTCGAAGCCTTGCACGTCGGCCATGCCCAGTCGGTCGCGGTCGGCGTCCAGCAGCTTGCCGTGGGCACCGCCCAGCACATAGGGCGCGAGCGCCTGGCGCAGCGCGTTCGATTGCAGCAGCACCGACAGGCCGGTCATGGTGCGCTGTTCCACCGGCGCACCGGCAAGGCTGCCAAGTGCCGACCAGACCGCCGCCTTTTCTTCGGGGCCGACGGCGACACCTTCGTGCAGCAAGCGGCCCTCGATCCATTCGGCGGCCCAGGTTCGGTAGCCATCGCGGTCGATGCGCGCCAAGGGCTGGAAAGCGATCTCGCCATCCAGCCCGAGGTCGTAGTGCTCGCCGCCGAGGCCCAGGATCGTGGCGCGCATCGAGCGCCCCATGTCGAACGCGAAGATGCGCGAGCCGCGATAGCGGCGGAACTGCATCGCCAGGGTGGCGAGCAAGACCGACTTGCCCATGCCGGTCGGGCCGGCCACCAGCGTGTGGCCCACGTCGCCGATGTGCGTCACCAGCCGGAACGGTGTCGCGCCTTCGGTGCGCGTGACGATCAACGGCGGGCCGTCGAGGTGTTCGTTCTTCTCCGGCCCGGCCCACACGGCGGACACCGGCATCAGGTGCGCCAAATTCAGCGTCGAGACGATGGGCTGGCGCACGTTCGCGTAGGCATGCCCCGGAATCGAGGACAGCCACGCATCCACGGCGTTGAGCGTTTCGGGGATGGTGACGAAGCCGCGCCCCTGGATGACGCGCTCCACCATGCGCAGCTTTTCATCTGCCACGGCGGGATCGGCATCGAGCACCGTTACCGTGGCGGTGAGGTAGCCGAAGGCCACTTGATCGCTGCCCAGCTCCTGCAAGGCGGCGTTCGCGTCGGCGGCCTTGTTGCTGGCATCCGTGTCCACCAGCGGGCTTTCCTGCTGGAAGATCGTTTCGCGCAGCAGCGCGATGACGTTCTTGCGCTTGGCGAACCACTGGCGGCGCAGGCGGGCGAGTTCTTTTTCCGCCTCGGATTTGTCGAGGCAGAGAAAGCGCGTGCTCCAGCGGTACGCAAACCCCAGGCGGTTGAGGTCGTCCAGAATCCCCGGCCAGGTCGAGGTCGGGAAGCCCCGCACTGTCGCAATACGCAGGTGCTGGTCGCCCAGCATCGGCGCGAGGCCGCCGACCAGCGGGGCATCGGCCAGCAGCGCATCGAGGTGAAACGGCACTTCAGGTACGCCCACACGGTAGCGCCGCGTCGAGATAGCCGCGTGCAGGTAGGTCAGCGTCTGGCTGTCGTCCAGCCAGGCAATCTCCGGCATCACGCCATCAAGCAGGTCAAAGACGCGATCTGTTTCCGCGATGAAGGCGGTCAGTCGCTCGCGCCAGTCCACGCCTTCGGTGGGACGGTTCTCGTACAACATGCCCGCCGCGCGGGCGCGGGATTCCTCGGGCGGCAGGTACACCAGCGTCAGGTGGTAGCCGCTCTCGAAATGGTTGCCCGATTCCTCGAACGCTGCCCGGCGTTCCTCGTCCACTAGCCAAGACAACGGTTCGGGAAAGTCGGAATGTGGGTAGTCGGCCGCAGCGCGGCGCTCGGCCTCGATGAACAGCGCCCAGCCCGAGCCCATCCGGCGCAGCGCGTTGTTCAAGCGGGCCGACGTGGCGATCAGCTCGCCTTGCGTGGCGCTGTCGAGGTCAGGCCCGCGAAACCGCGCCGTGCGCTGGAAACTGCCGTCCTTGTTCAAGACGACGCCCGGCGCGATCAGCCCGGCCCAGGGCAGCCAGTCGGCCAGCAGCGCGGGCCGCTGGCGGTATTCGGCAAGGTTCAGCATGGCGGCGTCCCCTCACACGTCCAGCAGCGGGCGGTGCTTGATGTGCCGGGCAAACACGGCCATGAACTGCGGATCGACACGCGCACCCCAGACCGCCAGCGCGTGGCCGACGATCCAGAGCACCACGCCCGGAATCCACAGTTGCAGGCCCAGCCCGACGGCGGCGGCCAGCGTGCCGTTGGCAATCGCCACGGTGCGCGGTGCACCGCCCATCAAGATCGGCTCGGTCAGCGAGCGATGCAGCGGCACCTCGAACCCGGCCGCGAAGGTGTCAGACCCGCTCATACGACAGCTCCGCCGGAGAAGCTGAAGAAGGACAGGAAGAAGCTCGAAGCCGCGAAGGCGATGCTCAAGCCGAACACGATCTGGATCAGCTTGCGAAAACCGCCCGACGTGTCGCCAAAGGCGAGCGCCAGGCCCGTCGCGATGATGATGATGACCGCGACGATGCGCGCCACCGGCCCTTGAATCGACTCCAAAATCGACTGCAACGGGCCTTCCCAGGGCATCGAGGAGCCGGCGGCCTGCGCGGTGCCGGCCAGAAACAGCAGCAGCGCGGACAGCAGCAGCCCTTGCGCCGCAGGGCGACCCAGGCTGTGCAGCCGCGACCGTGTGGGCAGGCGCAAAGCCGGATTTGCAGAAAAACGGAAAGCAGGAACGATCATCTGCGTCATGGCAGTTCTCCAGGTTGGTCAGGGGACGGGGAAATCGCCGCAGCGGGTGCGGCATCGGGAAGTGGCAGCAGCTCGGGGAACGGCGTCTCCAGTGCGTCCGCCAGTTGGTAGCCCACGCCGTCGAAGCCGACGACGCGGGCGATGCTCTCGATGCGGCGCTTGCGCCCACGCCCAGCGATGTGGATCACCACGTTGACCGCCTCGGCGATCAGCGCACGCGGCGGGTTCACCGCCACTTCGAGAATCAGTTGCTCCAGGCGCAGCAGCGCGCCCAGTGCGGAGCCGGCGTGGATCGTGGCGATGCCGCCGGGGTGGCCCGTGCCCCATACCTTGATGAGATCCAGCGCCTCGGCGCCGCGCACCTCGCCAACGACCACGCGATCCGGGCGCAGGCGCATGGATGAGCGCACCAGCTCGGTCATGGACACCACGCCAGCGCGGGTGCGCAGCGGTACGTGGTCGCGGGCCGCGCATTGCAGTTCCACCGTGTCTTCGAGCACCAGCACGCGGTCGCCCGTGGCGGCTATCTCGGCGAGCAGAGCATTGGCAAGGGTCGTCTTGCCGCTGCTGGTGGCCCCGGCGATCAGGATGTTCTTGCGCTCGCGCACAGCGCGAACCAGAAAGCCCGCCTGTGCGGCCGTCATCATTCCCTCCACGACGTACCGCTCCAGCGGAATGACGCCGATGGCGCGCTTGCGCAGCGCGAAGGCCGGCCCCGGTCCAGCGGGCGGCAAGATGCCCTCGAAGCGTTCGCCGGTTTCGGGCAACTCGGCCGATAGCAGCGGCTGGCCGCGATGCACTTCCGCACCGACATGGGCCGCGACGAGGCGGATGATTCGCTCGCCATCGGCTTCGGGCATCTCCACGCCCATCGGGGCGCGACCCGAGGACAGGCGATCCACCCAGAGGGTGCGATCCGGGTTGAGCATGATTTCCACCACGTCCGGGTCTTCGAGCGCGGCGGCGATCAGCGGCCCCATTGCCGTGCGCAGCATCTGGATACGTCGGTCAAGCGCCGCAGTGGTCATGGATTGGGGAGTGGTGCTCATGACGCACGCTCCTGGGCCTGGGCGGCTGCCGCCGTGCCCCCCATTCGCATCGGGTCGGGATGCAGTTCCTCCACCACGTCACGCACGAGGCTGCGCCCGCGCAGCAGGTGGCGGCCGAGCTGTTCGACGAACTGCTCGAAGCGCGCCTTGCCCTGGGCGCGGGCCGCGTCTTGGTGGGCCTCGGGAACCGGCGTGCTGACCGTGAGGTAGTAGCGGATGAACAGCGCCAGCGTCTCGATGGCGATGTTCTGGTCACGCTCCATGCGCTCGGCTTGGCGCGACAGCCGATCCAGCCGCTTGGCGATGGCCGCTTCGCGCTGGTCGGCCGCGTCCGGCGACAGCCAAGACGCTAAGGCGGCAGCGACGATGCTGGACTTGGACACGCCTTTCTTGGCGGCCAGTTCATCGAGCCGCTGGGCGTGCTCGGGCTGGATAAAGAGGTTCAGGCGGTAGTGGCTCATAGCTCGATTCCGTCGTTGGGGTCGAGGGATGCCAGCCGGGCCGTGCGCTGCATGGCCGGATCAAGCTGGCGCGGAAGGGGAAGCGGCAGGTCGTCGTCGTCATCGAGCAGGCCGAGGTCGGCCGCGGGCGCGGCGCTCTCGGGGTCGTAGGCGACGGCCTCAGTTAGCTCTGGCTGGCGGCGCGGGCAGCCGTCGTCGGCCGTGCCCAGGTGTTCCAGGCCATCGGCGGATGACGTAGCCGGTGCGGCAGGCGTCGGCGGAATCGCCAGTCCGCTCCAGTCGTCGGGGCGTACCGGAGGAACATCGGCATAGCGCCCGGCAGCGAGCACAGGCGGTGACAGCACGCGCCGCTTGAAATTGCTGTCTGCGTAGTAGCGCAGCTTCTTGGCCTTGATCGGCGCGACGCTGGAGACCATCACCACGGCCTCGTCGGGCGGAAGCTGCATGACTTCGCCCGGCGTCAGCAGCGGGCGGGCCGTCTCCTGCCGCGACACCATCAGGTGGCCCAGCCACGGCGCGAGCCGATGACCAGCGTAGTTGCGCTGCGCGCGTAGCTCGGTAGCGGTGCCAAGCGTTTCGGAAATGCGCTTGGCGGTGCGTTCGTCGTTGGTGGCGAACGTCACGCGCACATGGCAGTTGTCCAGAATCGAATGGTTCTGCCCATACGCCTTGTCGATCTGGTTGAGCGACTGCGCGATGAGAAAACTGCGGATGCCGTAGCCCGCCATGAAGGCCAGTGCCGTCTCGAAGAAGTCGAGCCGGCCCAAGGCCGGGAATTCGTCGAGCATCAGCAGCAACTTGTGGCGGCGCTCGATGCCATCGCTGCCGTCGAGTGATTCGGTGAGCCGCCGGCCGATCTGGTTGAGGATCAGGCGGATGAGCGGTTTGGTGCGCGAAATGTCCGAAGGCGGCACCACGAGGTACAGCGATACGGGGTGCTCGACGGAAATGAGATCGGCGATGCGCCAGTCGCAGCGCGAGGTGACTTCGGCCACCGTCGGGTCGCGGTACAGGCCGAGGAACGACATGGCCGTGGACAAGACGCCCGAGCGCTCGTTGTCCGACTTGTTGAGCACTTCGCGCGCCGCAGAGGCAACCACCGGATGCGGGCCATCGCCCAGATGGGGCGTGGTCATCATCCGGTGCAAGGTCAGCTCGAATGGGCTGGCCGGATCGGAGAGGAAGTTGGCGACGCCGCGCAGCGTCTTGTCCTCGCCCGCGTAGAGCACATGCAAGATGGCCCCGACCAGCAGCGCGTGCGAAGTCTTCTCCCAATGGTTGCGCCGCTCCAGCGCGCCTTCGGGATCGACCAGAATGTCCGCGATGTTCTGCACGTCGCGCACTTCATGCGCGCCGCGTCGCACCTCCAGCAGCGGGTTGTAGGCCGCCGACTTCGCATCCGTGGGGTTGAACAACAGGCAATGCGAGAAGCGCGAGCGCCAGCCGGCGGTGATCTGCCAGTTCTCGCCCTTGATGTCGTGGATGACGGCGGACGCGGGCCAGGAAAGCAGTGTCGGCACCACCAGGCCAACGCCTTTGCCGCTGCGCGTGGGCGCAAAGGTCAAGACGTGTTCTGGGCCTTCATGGCGCAGGTACTGCCGGTTATGCTGGCCGAGGAACACGCCGGCTGGCTGCGTTAGACCCGCCTTGCGAATGTCCTCCGCGTTCGCCCAGCGGGCCGAGCCGTAGGTGGTGACGAGGCGTGATTGGCGCGAGCGCCAGATCGACATGCCGATGGCAACCAGCACGGCGACAAGGCCGCTGCCGCCGGCAATCGCGCCGCCAATGTCGAAGACACGCGGTGCGTAGGCGTCGAAGAAGAACCACCACTCGAACAGCCGCCACGGGTGATAGACCGGCGTGCCCAGGAAGTCGAACCAGGGCGAGCCAAGGCGTACTTGATAGCCAAGGGCTGCTGCCGTCCATTGTGTGGCTGCCCACACGCCGGCGATCACGATGCCGAATACGACGGCAATCTGACCGAACAGCACGTTCGTCCCTTGCATGACCTTGTCTCCAATCACGGCACACGGAGGTGCCGCAGCACTGAGGATCAAGGCGCGTGCGCAGGTCGGTCAAAGGCCGTTCTGGCGGCAATTCAGGCTGAAAAGGCCAGATTTCTTGCAAGGGCGAAGACAATAAAAACGCCGCGAACGCGAGCGCGTTGCGGCGTGATGAGGTAACGGCGCGAATTCTGTCGCGGCGTAGCGACTGCGAGGGGCGCTACTTGGATTTCTGCTCGGGTCGATCACCGAAGAAGCGCCGATTGGCGGCTTCGGCCGCGCGCACGCAGAGTTCGTCGCCGACCTTCGCGCGATCCTCCTTGCATTGGCGCTGGAGTTCCTTGATGCGCTCAGGATGGGCCACAAGGTAGTCCACAGTTTCCGAAGGTTGGGATTGACCGCATGCCGCCAATGCGGCGGCGATCATCAGCAGCGGTAGCAATTTGTTCATGGCTCCAGTCCTTTCATCGCAGTTCTGGAAATCTTAGGCAGTGCCAATGTCATCTGTTGAATCGAGGCAAGCAACTCGTTCAATGAAGCGAGTCAACATCTCGCATGGCTCCATGTCGCGGCGAAGTAGATAGGTTGTCAACATCGGTGGTTGTCCCGCTAACGGCCGACCTATGACGCCAGGCTCGCGGCTGCCTGTGATGTGCGCCGTGCCGGCCAACCCCAATGCAATTCCAGCAGAAACGAGTGTCATCATCAGATCGAAGCTGGCGACGTGCTGGACGATCAACGGCTCTTGTTCATGTTTGCGCAGGATACGTTCGACCTGCCGTGCATGGCCCTCGCATACGGCTGGATCGCCCAGAACCAGCGGATGGCGCAATACTTCCTCCAACGGAACGCGCTTATAGGCCAGCACCGGATGGCGTGCCGGCACCGCCAGCATCAATTCATCTTCCCAGGCGGGAGCAACCAAGATGCCATCACCCACGTCATCTGCCATCGAAAATCCAGCATCGTATAGGTCATCGTGAAGACCCTTGATCTGCTGGGCTAGTGGCACTTCAAACAGCCGTATCTCTACTTCGGGATCTTCTTCACGGCATCGTGCCAGCAAGGCCGGCAAGCGCGAAGGCGTCACACCATCGGACAAGGCGATGCGCAACTGACCGTGAAAGCCGTTGGCAGCGGATTTGACGCTATCGCGCGCTTGCTCCAATGCAGCGAAGATGCGCGGCACGTGCTCCAAGAGTAGTCGGCCAGCGCGGGTCAATTGCGTGCTGCGGGTGGTGCGAACGAAAAGGCGTGCGCTAAGTTCTTCCTCTAGTTCCTTGATGGTACGGGATAGCGGCGACTGGTCAATGTGCAGTCGTTCGGCGGCACGAGCGAAGTGGAGTTCCTCCGCAACCGCAAGAAAGCATCGTAGATGACGTAGCTCCATGTTCGTGGATCGAGCTACAGCAGCGACTTGCGCTCGTTGCGAACCCGAATGGCTTCCATTAGTCCCGCGAGCCAGCAGGCGGGACACCCGCGCATAAGATAGATGGCCAAACCAAATAGCCCTGCCGCAGGCCAAAAGTTAGGGGTTAAAACGATGGCGCCCGCAATGGATGTCACGGCCAATGCGCCACGAACCAATTGCGCTTTAACAGAAGTGCTGCAATACATGATGCGCTCCTATCACCTGGGAACGGTGCGACGGGAAGAACTGAGAGATGCTGAGGACGCCCCCCTTGGGCGGCCGCACTACTCCCTCCTGCCAATAAGAGGGGCGCAACCGCCAAAACGGTTCGCCGCATGTGCAAAAAAGCTGGCCCTGCCAAAAGCGGGGACAGATTCCGCAGTGCGGCCTCGCAGATTTTTTTCGCTCGGATGCGAACCATCTTGACGACTCCCCGCCTCTTAGGAAGAGGCCGTCACTCTTGGCGACCGTGTTCGCCCGCGCGAGTCATCGCCTTGGGCGGTTCTCCCCTTATTCAGGATTACGCCCATGAAACTACGTATGACCGCCGCCTTTCTCGCTCTTGCCACGTTCGCCAGCATCGCCAGCGCCGGGGAGATCAAACCGTTCAGCCAAGCCGAGTTCGACCGTCTGACGCAGGCTGGCCAGCCCGTGGTAGTGGACGTCAGCGCGACGTGGTGCCCGACCTGCAAGGCGCAGAAGCCGATCTTGGAAACCCTAATGAAGCAGCCCGCCTACAAGGACGTGACCTTGCTGACCGTGGACTTCGACAGCGAAAAGAGCACCGTCCGGGCCTTCAAGGTCAGCATGCAAAGTACGCTGGTAGGCTTCAAAGGCACCCAGGAAGTGGCCCGCTCCGTGGGCGACACCACCGAGGCCGGCATCGAGGGCCTGATTCAGAAGACCACGCGCTGATGACGCTCGGCCTCGGTTCCTACGGCCTCGGACTGCTCGCGGGGGTGCTTTCCACGCTGTCGCCTTGCGTCCTGCCCATCGTACCGATCCTGATTGGCTCGGCGGTCAACGCCCATCGGCACGCGCCGTTGGCCCTGGCGGGCGGCCTCGCTCTGTCCTATGCCATTGTCGGCACGGCGCTGGCCTGGGCAGGCGCCTCGCTCGGCATCGACACAACGATCTTCCGGGGCGTGGGCGCGGCCGTCCTGGGACTGTTAGGCGTGGTGCTCATGTCCAGCGCCCTCCAGCAGCTGTTTGCGTCGCTGACGGCCGGCATCGGCAATGCCGGGAACGACCTGCTTGCGCGTGTCCAACTGGACGGGCTGACGGGGCAGTTCGTGGTGGGCCTAGTGCTGGGGCTGGTCTGGAGTCCCTGCGTGGGGCCGACGCTTGGCGCGGCCATCGTTCTGGCCAGCCAGGGTACGAACCTGGCGCAAGCAGGCTCGATGATGGCGGTGTTCGGTATCGGCGCGGCATTGCCCCTGGTTGCACTGGCCTATGTGTCGCGCAGCGCGATCGGCCGCACGCGATCCAAGCTCCTGCACGCCGGCAAGGCCGGGAAAGTCCTGTTGGGCGCGATCATGCTTGCCCTGGCCGCCCTGATCCTGACAGGCGCCGACAAGCCGATGGAAGCATGGCTTGTGGAACATTCACCGGCCTGGCTCACACAACTGACGACGAGGTTCTGAGCCATGCCGCGCCCGAATTTCACCTTCGTTTCGACAGGGTGACGCCGTGGGAAACATCTTGGACAGCATCGCGCGCCGCTGTGGAGAAGGACTGAGCCGCTACCTCAGTCGGCCCCACCATGTGCATAGCGTGGCCCCGCCGACCGATCCAGACCTTCTCATGGCGTGCCTGCAGCCCGGCGACGTGCTGCTGGTCGAAGGTCAGAGCCGGGTCAGCGTGGCCATCAAGTACCTGACCCAATCCACCTGGTCGCACGCGGCACTGTTTGTCGGCACGGCCGGCAGGCCGACCGATGCCGAAGGGCGGCCCCGTTGCTTTCTTGAAGCCGATCTACGCGAAGGCGTGCGTCTGGTCAGCGTGGCCGAGTTCGCCGATCTGCATACCCGAGTGTGCCGGCCCGTGGGCCTGACCGCTGCCGAGATTGACACCCTGGTCGGCACGGCGGTGGCTCGGCTGGGCCATCAGTACGACTTGAAGAACGTGATCGACCTGGCCCGATATCTGTTGCCCACGCCGCCGGTGCCGGTGCGTTGGCGCCGTCGCATGCTCGGCCTGGGCAGCGGCGACCCCACCCGCGCCATCTGCTCGACGCTGATCGCCCAAGCTTTCCAGTCGATTCGCTATCCGATCCTGCCGCTGATCGAGACCGTGCCGTCGCAGGACCCGATGTGCCCCGGCTGTGTGGCCGAGATTCTTCATGTGCGGCACCACAGCCTGTTCGCCCCGCGCGACTTCGACGTCTCGCCCAACTTCGCCATCATCAAACCCAATCTGGAAGCCGGAATATTTCCACTTAGGAGCACTCCATGAACGCCAAGCTGACACTGCCTCTTCTTACCGAAGACACCGCCCCTGAAAGGAGCCGCGAGTTCCTGAGTAACACGCGCAGGAAGCAGGGATTTGTTCCCAACATGTATGGAGAAATGGCCCACGCCCCTGGCGCGCTCTCGACCTACCTCCATGGGTATGACTGGTTCCGCAAGGAATCCGGCTTCACGCCGGCCGAGCAGGAAGTCGTGCTGCTGGTCATCAGTCGGGAAAACGGCTGCCACTACTGCGTGGCCGCTCACAGCATGATCGCCGAGAAGGTATCGAAGGTGCCGCCGCAGGCGCTCCAGGCAATCCGTGAGGGCACGCCGATGGATGACCCGAAGCTGCACGCCCTTACCGCCTTCGTCAAGGACATGGTGCAGACGCGGGGCAATCCGTCGCAGGCGAGTTTGCAGACCTTCACCGACGCGGGCTACAGCGAGCAGCAGGCTCTACAGGTGTGCTCGCCATCGCCGTCAAGACGATCTCGAACTACACCAATCACCTGTTCGACACACCCGTGGACGCGGCCTTTGCGTCCTACGCTCTGCCGATAGGGACGAAATAAGTACGGCGCCCCACCTTGGAGTCAACCATCACTTGCCCGAGGTGGGCCTTCAAGAAAATGGATGTCGTGGATGGAAGGCATGAGATTGTTTGGTATACGGCGATCGTCGCTGCCGTGGGGATTCTTTGGGGAGTTGCTGACGGCGCTCTACATGGGTGTCATCGCGTGGATCGCGGCGGCCACGCATGTTCACTACATTCTTTTTCCCGAACTAGGCGCCCTGGCCCATGACATCATCAAGCGACCGCACGGCACCTGGGCCAAAGCGCCGGGGATGCTGGTTCTCACACCGCTTCTTACCGGGCTGGTAGGCACGATCTTCGCCCGAAGCATGGGCAGCGGGATCGTGCCGATCCTGCTGGCGACCGCAGCCGCGATGCTCATCATCCGCATATTGAAGTCATCGATTGCCCCGGCCATTTCGGCGGGCGTGCTGCCAATCTCACTCAACATCACAAGCTGGTACTACCCGGCATCGTTGCTGGTCGGCCTGATATTGCTCGCCGCGATCTCCCTTGTCTGGCCTCGCTTCGTCCCGCTACCGCCGGTGCGAACCGCCTCCGATGTGGCCGATGACGTTACCGAGGAAACTCCAAGCACCTACTCGTGGCTCCCGTTCTTTCTGGTGTTTCTGGTAGGCACGGCGATTCTGGCCGAAGCCACGGGTTGGCGGTTGATCCTGTTCCCGCCGCTTATCGTGATCGGCTTTGAAATGTTTGCCCATGCGGACGTTTGCCCTTGGGTCAAGAAGCCGCTGCTGCTGCCGGTCGCGTGTACCCTGAGCGCATTGATCGGGGTTGCACTGGTCACGACGTTCGGGGGCGCCCCGCTGGCGGTGATCTCCAGCGCGGCATGCGGCATCCTAATCTTGCGATTATTCGATCTGCACGTGCCGCCGGCGCTCGCCGTGGGCCTGCTGCCGTTTATCATCCCAGCCGTCGATTACCGATTCGCGGCCTCCGTGGGCATTGGCACCTTAACTCTGACCATGCTGTTCCTCGTATGGGGCAGGCTGAGAAGGATGCGCCTTTCACCGTCCTGAGGGGGCGCAACCTTCTTAGCTTTTGCTATCCAGCGCAGCACGATAGCTGCTTCACGTCCTTGCTGAAGGTCTGCGCGGCGAGCTTCAGGCCCTCGACCATCGTCAGATACGGGAACAACTGGTCGGCCAGTTCCTGCACCGTCATGCGCGCGCGGATCGCCAGCGCCGCTGCCTGGATCAACTCGCCCGCTTCTGGGGCCACCGCCTGCACGCCGATCAAACGGTGGCTGCCTTCCTCGATCACCAGCTTGATGAAGCCGCGCGTATCGAAGTTGGCGAGCGCGCGCGGCACGTTGTCGAGGGTGAGCGTGCGGCTGTCGGTCTCGATGCCGGCGTGGTGCGCCTCCTGCTCGCTCAAGCCCACGGTAGAGACCTGTGGGTCGGTGAACACCACCGCTGGCATGGCGGTCAGGTCCAGCGACGCGTCGCCGCCGGTCATGTTGATCGCGGCGCGGGTACCAGCCGCCGCCGCGACGTAGACGAACTGCGGCTGGTCGGTGCAGTCGCCGCCGGCGTAGATGTCCGGGGCGCTGGTGCGCATGCTGAGGTCGATCTCGATGGCCCCTTGCTTGTTCACCGCCACCCGGGCGGCTTCGAGGTTGAGGCTGCGCGTATTAGGTGTGCGGCCCGTCGCCACCAGCAGCCGGTCGGCACACAGTTCGCCATGGTTGGTGGTCAACACAAACTCGCCGTCCACGTGCGCGACCTGGCTGGCTTGCGTATGTTCCAGCACCTCGATGCCCTCCAAGCGAAACGCCACCGTCACGGCTTCGCCGATGGCCGGGTCTTCGCGAAAGAACAGCGTGCTGCGCGCCAGGATCGTGACCTTGGCCCCAAGCCGGGCGAAGGCTTGCGCCAGCTCAACAGCCACTACCGATGAGCCGATCACGGCTAGGCGTGCGGGAATCGTGTCGCTCACCAGCGCCTCGGTTGAAGTCCAGTAGGGCGTGTCCTTGAGGCCTGGGATCGGCGGCACCGCCGCGCTCGCGCCGGTGGCGATCAGGCAGCGGTCGAACGAAACCACGCGCTCGCCGCCCTCGTTCAGCCGCACGGTGAGGTTGCGGCCGTCCTTGAAACGGGCTTCGCCCGCTAGCCGCATGATGGCTGGGTTGCCGTCCAGGATGCTTTCGTACTTGGCATGGCGCAACTCATCGACGCGCGCCTGCTGCTGGGCCAGCAGCCGTTCGCGCAGGATCAGCGGCGGGTTCGCCTGGATGCCGCCATCGAACGGGCTTTCGCGGCGCAGGTGGGCGATGTGGGCGGCGCGGATCATGATCTTCGAGGGCACGCAGCCGACATTGACGCAGGTGCCGCCGATGGTGCCGCGCTCGATTAGCGTCACCCGTGCGCCGCGTTCGACGGCCTTCAGCGCCGCCGCCATCGCGGCCCCACCGCTGCCGATGACGACAATATGCAGGCCGCCGTCGTGGCTGGCCTTGTCGCCGCCGTCGACCCAATCGCGCATGCGGTCGAGCAGTCCGCCTTTGGGAAGCGCGTTCGACGCATCGGCCAGCGCCGCGCGGTAGCCGAGTCCGGCGACAGCCGCGATCAGGGCATCGGGTGAAGTGCCGGCCGCGATGGCGAGCTGGGCGCTGCCCTTGGTGTAGGACACTTCGGCCGATTGCACGCCAGGCACGTTTTCCAGTGCTTCCTTGACGTGGACCGCGCAGGAGTCGCAGGTCATGCCGGTGATCTTCAACTGTGTCATGAAGTCATTCCTTTCAATTCGTTGTGGCGCAAGCCAGTCAGCCGTGTTTCGCGGGCAGTTCGCAGCCGTCAGGACCGCAGCGGCGGTTGGCCTGAGATACCAAATCCCAGACCGAAACGACGGCCATCAAGGCGATCCCCGTATAGACCAGGGGCCGCATCCAAGCGGTGCCAAGCAGCCAGACCGCGCCCACGATAACGATGGCGGGACCGACCATACCCAGCAGACTCCGGTGCCATTGCCGGTGGCGTAGCCAACCGAGCGCGTTGGCCGCAAGCGCCAATGCAGCAAACAATGGCAACAGCCTGGAAATGAACAAGCCTTCGTATTGCTGGAGAAAACCCAGCCCGATGGCCGCGCCTAGGCTGGCGAGTGCGGGAAAGCACATTGCGCAGCCCATCGCGGAGACGAGGGTGCCCAATGCCCCGGCTTTGTCGGCGATACGCGCAATCGGTTTCATGGCATCGCTCCCGGTTTAGCGCTTGACGCTGGACGGATAGCCCGCGTCTTCGGTGGCTTTGGTCAGCTTCTGGACGCTGGCCTTGGCATCATCAAAGGTGACGACCGCTTCGCGCTTCTCGAAGGTCACATCGACTTGGCTGACGCCCTCGACCTTGGAGAGCGCCTTCTTGACGGTGATCGGGCAAGCGGCGCAGGTCATGCCGGGCACGGCCAGCGTGACGGTCTGGGTAGCGGCCCACACTGGAACGGTGACGGCAACGAGCGCAAGGGAGGCAAGCAGTTTTTTCATGGTGAACTCCCGATCAATAGAAGAAAGGCAACACGTAGGGAAATCCGAGCGCGACCAGAACGAGCGCTGCCACGATCCAGAAAATCAGCTTGTAGGTGGTGCGAACCTGCGGGATCGCACACACCTCGCCCGGCTTGCAGGCAGTTGCCGGCCGGTAGATGTGTCGCCAGGCGAAGAACAACGCCACCAGCGCCGCGCCGATGAAGATCGGGCGATACGGTTCCAGTGCGGTCAAGTTGCCGATCCAGGCACCGCTGAAGCCCAGAGCGACCAGAACCAGTGGCCCCAGGCAGCAGGTCGAAGCGAGGATGGCGGCCAGCCCGCCGGCGGCGAGGGCGCCGCGCCCGTCTTGCGATTCCGACATCAGGTTCTCCTTTCGAGGATTTGCTCGTTGGAGTAACGTTACTTCCGTAGTCAACTACGGAGTCAAGCGGAATGGAAAACACCTTGGAAAGCCTGACCATCGGCGCCTTCGCCAAGGCAGCCGGGGTCAACGTGGAGACGATCCGCTTCTATCAGCACAAAGGGCTGCTGCCGACGCCGAACCGGCCCTACGGCAGCATTCGACGCTACTGCAGCGCCGACGTGGCGCGGGTGAAGTTCGTGAAGGCGGCGCAGCGGCTGGGATTCAGCCTCGATGAAATCGGGGAGTTGCTGAAGCTGGAGGACGGCACCCATTGCAGTGAAGCAGCCGACCTTGCCGCACTGCGGCTGGCCGATGTTCGCACCCGCCTGAACGACCTTATGCGGATGGAACAGGCGCTGTCAAAATTGGTGAACGAATGCTGTGCGCATGAGGGCCATGTGTCCTGCCCGTTGATTGACGCGCTGCATGGCGGTTGAACTGGCATATGGACGGCTGCTGACACTACGGCGTGATCGCAGCGTTCGTCAGTACCGCCCTCGATTGCCGATTCGCAGGCTCTGTGGACATTGGCGCCTTGTCTCTGAACATGCTGCCCCCAGTATGGCGCAGGCGGAGCAAAACAGGCGCTTCACTGCCCTGACGGTGAGGCCAAGACGGACGAGCGCGCTCACTTCCGAATCGCCTCCTGCGTCATGCCGCCCAGCGCCTTGGAGATGTTTTCCACGACGGGGCCGCAGTTGTCGGCGCCATGGCGCGATGCGAGATACTTCGGATCGTTGTAGCCAAGCCACACTTGCCCAGTCGCGTCCTGCCAGGCCAAGGCCTTGAGCGGAAGGTCGATACCGGCAGTCTGCGCGCATTCCATCAAGGGGGTGCCGCCCTGGGGATTGCCGAACACCAGAAGCTCGGTCGACCGCAAGTCCTTGCCGACCTTCTTCGCGCCCTGCGCGTGATCGAGGCGCAGGAAGATATAGATGCCCCGAGACTTGGCGGCCGTCTCGAAACGGTCAATCGTTTCCTTGACACTGTACGGGCTTTGTACCGCAATCAGCCCATCGGCAGCTCCGGCCCCCGAAGCAAAGAAACCTGCCATCACGAGGGATATGGCGCGCAATGCAAGCATGCTGACCTCCTTGTCAGGCCGAAGCCTCGCAATGCTCCAAGAAGCCGCGAATCCCATGGTCGAGTGAAAGCCGGCCCGGCCCGATAGCGATCAGGGCAATCGCCATCGTCGCCCAGGGCAAATGAAAGTTCGCCCACCCGTCCGGCACGATGAGCTGGATCACCGCCGTCATGCCGAGCAAGCCCAGGGCACTCATGCGCGTGCCAAGTCCGAGAATCAGCAGGATCGGAAAGATGATCTCGGCCGATCCACTGGCGAAGGCGAGTACGTCCGGCGCAGGCAGGTCATAGACCTTCCCCAGGATGTGCAGCTTGAATTCATCTTCAAACAGAAAACTCGCCGCTGGCGACAGCGACAGGAGACCGTCCCATTTGGTGAGGCCCGACTTGAAGAAGGGCAAGGCCAGCGCCACCCGAAGGAACAGCGGCGCGGCCATGCCGGCGATCTTTGCCAGCCAGTGCAATGCACAGTTCGCCGCGCCAAGTATTCCGGGCCAACCTTTCGGCACTTGGAAGTTACTCATGATCGTTCTCCCCGGCTTCCAACGCGAAGCCGACAAAGGCGCCCATCTGGATCAATTCCCGCAAGTTCTCCGACAGGTCAAAATCGCCGTCGGTGGCGAGGGCCGTTTCCATGGCCTGCGATAGCGTCAGGCCCTGGCCGAGCGCGGCTACGAAGTCATGGCTCGCGGGAAGTATCTTGCGCACGTCCACCTCGGCGTCGGGGCGTAGCACCATCGTGTCCTGCGCTTCGGAGAGGTCAACGGGTGCTGGCGTGCCATCCGAGGTGTTCATCCTCCAGATGGTGAAGGCTGGGAATGGCGAACGCACCAGGCGCACGGAAGGGTGGAGCCGAAACCGCAGCATGGAAGCTTGGTCAGGCGGTACTCCTGCAAGCACGCTGGGCGCCAAGGGTTCTGCCTCGTGCGCGTGGTACGCCTCGGTCGCGGCGCGCTCGATGCGGGCCACGTCGGCGAGATAGGGTAAGGGTTCCGCGGGTGGAAAGGACGCGATGAAGTCCGGGAACTCGGCGCCGTAGTGCAGCAGCACCGGCGAGCTGGGCGGCGTGGCGGCCGCGAAGACGCGGGCCATCGCCGCGAAGAATTCGTCGCCCACCAGCTTGACGACGCAGGGAAAGCCCGCGCGCAGCGCGTCCGTCAGGCCAACGAACACATTGTTCCGATAGACGGCAAAGCGCCGTGCGCTCGGCTCGCCGTCGGGGCCGACCAGCCCCTCGGGCACCGCGCGTTCCGGGTCGAGCAGCGCCGAGGCGAATTCCTCCAGGCGTTCAGCCAAGCGTGCCATGGCGTCGCTCCTGTACGTTGGACATGCCCATCAGCACATCGGCCATCACAGCCTCTGTTTGCAGCTCGGGCCATGCGGGAATGTTGGAATCCCACTCGATCAGCGTAGGGACTGGCCCGATGCATTGGATGACCTGCCTAAAGAGGTTCCACACCCGCTCATCCACTCTTTGGTCGTGTGAGTCGATCAGCAAAGGGCGTCCCTTCTCGTCCGTCTGAAGGGAGTGGCCGGCCAAGTGGATTTGCTGCACATGGTCGAGGGGGAAATCGTTGATGTAGGCGCGCGCGTCCCATTGCTGATTCGTGCTCGCCACGTGGACGTTGTTCACGTCCAGCAGCAGACCGCACCCGGTTCTCCGGGTGATCTCCCTGATGAAATCCGTCTCGCGCCATGTGCTCTCCTTGAACCAGATGTAGGTCGCGGGGTTCTCCAGCAGCATTTGCCGGGCCATAGCTGTTTGCACCTGGTCGATGTGCTCGCAGATGCGGTTCAGCGTGTCGTCGGTGTACGGCACCGGCAACAGATCATCGAGGTAGCTGGTGCCATGTGAAGACCATGCCAGGTGTTCGGAAAGCAGGCCGGGTTCGTACCGCTCGTTCAGCGCCTTGAGACGCAGCAAATGCGCTTGGTCGAGTGGCCTGTCGGCACCGATGGACAGGCCCACGCCGTGCAACGACAGGGGATAGTGTTCTCGGATGGCCGTCAGGTAGCGATGGGGCGGGCCGCCAGCGCCCATGTAGTTTTCCGCATGAACTTCAAAGAAGCCCATATCCGGCCGCGTTTCGATGATGGTTCGGTAGTGGTCGGCCTTAAGGCCTACGCCGGCTCGCGCAGGGATTCCCCGCCCGGCGGCGTGCGCAGTTTGGTGAATGCCCATGTTGATCCTCGTTGTCACAAGCTGGCGGGCGGGGCGACAGGCCACCGCCCACCAAGGTGAATGCTCGCGTCAGGACTTGGCGCTGAGACTGCCGTGCCCGTTGGGCGTCGAGATCGTGGTGCAGGTGCCCTTGGCGACCAGCTTCCAGGCGTTCCCCTGGTAGTCGGCGGTGCTGGTACCCGCGCAACTTGTGCCGGCGCCGGCGAAGCAGTCGTTCTGCCCCTTCAGGGCAACGCCATAGCACTTGTCGAACTTGCCGGTCTTCATCATCTCCATGCTCTTGGCTTGGTTCTCCTGCATCTTCTTCTGCATGTCGGCCTGGCTCATGCCCTGCGAAAAGGCGGGGGCGGCGAAGGCTGCGACAAACGCCGTGGCGACGGCGGCGGACAACATACGGTTTGACATTGTGATCTCCTGATAGGAAAGAAGCAGCCGAGTGAGCTGCGGGTAATCGGCCAGCAATCGCCAGCCTCATTTCCTAAGAGGCGACCGCCGTGCAAAACGGTTCGGTAGAAAGCAAAAAAACCTCAATCACTGGCCTGGGCCTAGCAATTGAGGGTTATCCATGACAATGCGCAAGAAATTGCCGCCTCGCTTGGCGAGGCGGCCCGGACGAGGACTCAGCTTGGCTATTTCGTCGGTGTGCGGTGTCCGTGCCCCGAGGATGGTTCTGAACTGAGCATGTATTCGCGCACTAGCTCGCGGGCACGATGGAGCCGACTCTTGATCGCGCCGGGCTGCTCACCCAACTGAGCAGCGATCTCGGCAATGGTCAATTCCTCGAAGTCGCGCAGAAGTACCACTTCGAGGTAATGGGCAGGCAACGACTCCAGGGCATTGGCAAGATCGATTCTCAATTCATCGTCGGGACGATGAAGCAGCAGCTCCTCGGCTACTTCATCAGGCAGTGGCTCGTGCTTGAACATCATCCGCGCGAGCTTGCGGCATTCGTGCTTGATGACCGTGAACAGCCACGATGAAAAGGCCGCAGCCGCTTTTAGCCCGCTGACCTTGCGAGAAATGATGAGTAGTGATTCTTGAACCGCATCATCAACGTCGCTCGCATGGCAGTGCTTGTACGCATAGCGGCGTGCATCGGCTTGGCACACTGCCAGCAGACGGGAAAGGGCGGCCGCGTCTCCAGTCTGTGCCGCCATGATTAAATTGTTGCGGTCGCCAACAGGGGTGCCCATGCTGATCTCCTGTGCTGACTCGATGATTGGTTAATTCAGCGAGCCTTTATTTGTATTTCGCTCCGATTCTCGGGTCTTCGGCTACGATTCCTAATTTTCTGATAAACACCTGTCGCAAGCAAAGCGGGAGCTGCTACAACGCAAACCGGGCAGACAAAGCCTGCTAAAACGCTGGTGGCTGTCACATAGCTACCCAGTCCAAGGCCCAACCCGACGTAGAGCGTACTGTTATCCGGCGGAATCTCGCGTTCCGCCGTAGCCTCTGTGTCCTTCATCATTTTCGTATCCTCAATATGGCAATTTCTGCTCATTAAGAAGTTGCAGTCCGAACAGCGCACGAATTGGCATTGAGCCGACCATAGGTGTAGCCCAGCACTGCGCCCCAAATGAGGTGCATCATCAGGGTCATCATCGGCGCCATCATCCCCAGGTTCATCCCGAACAGGCCTGCGTCGGCCATTGGCATCGGACCGATCATCATCATGAGCCAAGCTAGCAAGGAAAACGACATTCCCTTGAGCAGCGCACTGCGCCCTGGCAGCCTGCCATACAGCAGTTGGAACAGGATGCCCCACACGACGGTGCCAATCATGAAGTGCGCCACCCATCCGACCATGGGCGAAGCCGGCATACCCATTTTTGCGTGCGCCATCTCCGTGAGCATGGCGATTGGATTCAATTCGGGCATCAAGCCCATGGCGCCCTTCATCAGCATCAGCAGCGACAGCGCTACAGTGGCGACAAATCCAGCCACCATCGAACGAACGTAACAAGACATGGTTACAAGCTCCTCAAGGTTGGGGATCGTTGATCCCGGATTGGATGGAGGCACCGACTGCTCCCATTTTTCCTATAAGAGGCGCCGAACTGGAAAAACGATTCGGTTGATCCGCTAAATTGTTGGGCCGAGTTGCCGTCCCCACCTCCAGGACACCTGCCCGCCGCGCACCGTTGCGGCGATTTGCTGCCCCAAGCGCTGCTCGATCACCGGCCGCCACGGCACGAGGCTAAATCCCATGCCGTCATCCAGCATCGCGTAGCGCCCGCTGGCAAGCATGACGCTGCGCCGGTAGATGCCGGCCACGCGCTGCCCGTCGGCCACGGGTCGATGCTCCAGGCCGGTGTCGGCGGCAATGTCCTTGGCGGACTGCGCCAGTTCCCGGTTGCGCAGCGTGCCCAGCAGGTTGCGCGCCAGGATCACGCGCTGCCCGCGCCGCTCGGCCAGCCCCTGTTCGGCCAGGAAGTCGGCGCGCTGCTGCATCGCCTGCTTGGCCTCACCGCCAAAGCCCAGGTCGCCCAGGCCGGAGCCGCCGCCGATCAACTGCTGGTCGAGCCAGGTGGCCCCGATCACGCGGGCCTGCCGCTCGATGGGCAGGTGCGATTTCAGCTCCACGGCTACGCCGCCCAGGCGTTGCGCGTCGTAGCGGCGGCCCTGCTCGGGCAGGTCGCCCGGCACCTTCCATAGCCCCTCGGCCACCCGCTCCACGATGCCCGCCCGGCGCAGGGCTTCCAGCCTGCGGACGTGGGCCGCCACGACCTCCTGCGGGTCGCGGCCGGGCACGGCCTGGCCCTGCGCGATGGCGAGGTGATGGTCGGTGCGGTACAGGCCATCGCTCGCCAGCGCGGCGATGTTCTTGTCGGCCGCGCGCACGTCGGCCGATCCCTTGACCTCCACCACGGCGCCGGTCGGGTAATTCGCCAGCTCGTCGTGGGCGTTGAGCGCGACGTAGTGCGCCTTGCCGTCCACGCCGTCGATGACCAGATAGCCCCGATCACGCAGTTCGTCGGCCAGTCCTTTCGCGGCCACGCGCCCGAGGATGCTGCGGCCACTTCCATCCGCGTCCTGCCCTGGCTCGAACACCGCCAGCTCGCGCGGCTCGCCGCGCATGGCCCGCTGCATGGTGCGGATGATGTCGCCGCGCTCGCCCAGGGCGCGCAGGGTCTTTTCCGCATCGGCATGCACGGCCCAGGTGCCGGGCTGCGTCTCGTCGGCCAGGCCCAGGCGCTGCAAGCGTTGCAGGCGGCCGATCAGCAGCAGGCGCTGGCGTTGCAGGCGGGGTTCGTTGAGCCGTTCGACATGCACCAGGCCATCGTCGCCGGCCTCGCGCTTCAAGGTGCGATCCAGGCTCGTCCACCGCTCTTGCTCTACCTCGTGCTGCAAGGTCTGCTGGATCTCCAGCTCGGTGCGCGGCCCCAGCCATTCGGTCGCCAGTTCGGCGGCGCGATGGCGGAAGCCATCGGCAATGTAGTCGCCCGCGATGATGAGGTCTTTGCCCGTGTCGTCGCGCCCGCGCACGACGATGTGCGTGTGCGGGTTGTCGGTGTTCCAGTGGTTGACCGCCACCCAATCGAGGTCCGTGCCCAGGTCGGCCTCCATGCGGCCCATGAGATGCCGCGTGTAGGTACGCAGGTCTTCCAGCTCCGCGCCATCCTCGGGCGAGAGGATGAAGCGGAAATGGTGCCGGTCGTCGGCGCAGCGTTCCTTGAAGGCGTCGAGGTCGGCCACGTCGGTCTGCGGCCCGTAGGCTTGGCCCGGCTCGCCGTCGCGGCCCACGCCGTCGCGCTCGATGTAGTGCAGGTGCTTGGCGAGCGACTGCGGGCTGGCCCGCTGGTGATTCACCAACAGCGTCTTGATGGTCACGCGCCGAGACATGGGCGTCAGCTTCGCCCCGGCGAAGCGCGCCGCTGTGTAGCCGCGCCCCAGTCGCGAGCCGGGCCGCTGGCCCGTGCCACCCGTCGCGCCAGGACGGCGCATCGTGGACTTGCCGCTGCTGGCCTTGCCTGCCTGCTTGAGCACCTTGGAAACGAAGCTCTGGCCTTGGCCCTTGCCCCGGTTCTTCGGGGCGCTGGGGCGCACGCGGAAATCGTCATCGCGGCGGTCAGTCATGGTCGTTCTCCCTGCAAGCTCTGGCGTGTCTGATCGTGCGAAGCACGCGGACATGCCCGTATTGGCGCGGGCCTCGCGCCACAAGCGGCACGGCGGCAAAGCCGCGCCGTGCTGCGCCAACCCCACGTGCAGACTGGCTTTCGACGCGGCCCGGTGCCGCGTCCTTTTGTCTTGCCTTCCGCCTTTGCCCCTCGCTGGCGCTCCGGGCAGCGGCGGCCCGGCGGCGCTGCTGCGCGAGCAGCCAGCACGCCGGCGAACGCGGCGACGGCCACAGGCCGGGCGCGTTCGAGGCAAGACGCCTGCACACGGGAAGGCAGCGCGAAGTGCGGCGCCCGATACGCAGGATCGGCGCTCGCACGACATGCGCGACGGCACGAAGAAAGCCACCGGATCGACATGCCCGATGGCACGATGAGATGCACGGCGACGTGCATCTCATCGGCAGCCATCATGGACGCTTCTCCAGCCAGACCGGGTGCGCGATGCCGATCACGGCGGACGTGCGCACCGGCCCGAAATACCGGCCATCGAACGATGCCGGATTGGTCACGCTCAACAGGAGCAACTCGCCCGGTTCGAGGCGGCGGCACTGCTGCCAGGATGGCAGCGGCCGGCCCCAGCGGTCGGCGCGCAGCACGGCGGCCGAAGGCACGCCGTCGATGCGGACGATGCCGCCAGCGATGCACACCTCCTGCGGCGCGATCGCGCCCACGCGCTTGAGCAGCGGCACGCCCGCCGGCAGGTAGCGGCGTTGCGCGGCCAGCGCTGCGGCATCTGGCGGCAGCGAGGCCAAGACGATGCTGCCCACGGACAAGGGACGTGGCAGCGAGCCGGGCCGATGGTTCAGCGGATCGACGCGATACCAACCCATGGGAACGCTGTCGGACGGGTTGTAGATCAGGCGCGGCAGCGGATGCACGAAGGACGCCCAGGCCAGCGCAGCGAGGCCGCAGGCGGACAAGCCCGCCAGGACGAGGCGCGCGCGAGAACGCGGCGCAGTGCCGATGGTGGAAGCGGCGGTCATGGCAGCGCCCTCCCGGCTAGCCAGGCGGCGTGCCGCTCGGCGCTGTAGTCCGGCAGCGGCAAGCGCGCAGCGAGCCGATTGCCCAGCGTGCGCCAGTACGCGGGGGAGGCGTCTGCGGGCGCGATGCCCAGCGCCTCGACGCCGTCGATGCGTTCCAGCACGGCGCGCACGTTGGCGTCGCCTTCGGCGTGTAGCAGCAGGCGCGCGCCCGGCTGCACGCCGGGGATGCGCTGCGCGCCGGCCAGCGGCGTGCAAGTCTGCATCACCATGAGTTGCCAGCGGATCGTGCCGTAGGCGTTGGCCTGCCAGCGGATGCGGCAAAGCATCGCGCCGGGCAGGAACAACGCGCATCGCCGCCAGTGGTCGAGGCGAAGGATGCGCGACGGCTCGCCGAAGCGCAGATAGAGGTCGAAACGCTGGTCGATGTAGGCGAGCGCCACGCGCGTCATCGGCGCACTGGCAGGCTGGCCGATAGGCGCAGCCAGTGCAGCCGTGGCCGCGACAGCGGCAGGCGAAACGGATGCGGTCATGGCGTGTTCTCCCTGCGGTGCTCTGGAAACTCCCGCTCTAGCAGGCCGCGCAGCAGATCGGCCACGGTCACGCCTTGCGTGAAGGCCGACACCTTGATGCGCGCCCGCATGGCGGGCGTGATGTCGAGCGTCAGGCGTGCGGTGTAGAGGTCGCCCTTGCCCAGCGCATCGGCGTCGCCCTGGCGAATCCACGCCTCGGCGTGCGGATTTGCGGGCGGGCGTGCGCCGATGCCGACGCGCTTTGCCGTGCGCTTACCGTTCGGTGGCGGCTTTGCAGTCATGTCGGCCACCGCAGCAGTTCGTCCACCAGCGCGGTGATTTCGCGCGCGGCGGCGCTGTCCGGCGCCGTCTCGCGTGCAAGCCGGCCAGCGGCCACGCTGTCGGCGAACACGATGCGCTGATGCACTTCCGCGCGCAGCGCAGGAAGCGGCTGATCGGCCAGCGCCTGGCGCGCTTCGCGTCCGATCACGGTGGTGCTGACGCGCCGATTGATGACGAAGGCTGCGCGGAGCTGCGGCCGGAACACCTGCGCCTCGCGGATCAGTGCCACCATCTCAGCGCTGGCCCACAGGTCGTAGGGGCTGGGCTGCACCGGGATCAGCACCCGCTCGGCCGCCAGCAGCGCGGAGCGCGCCAGGGCGGCGATGCGCGGCGGCCCGTCGATGACGACGTGATCGGCCCGCCTGGCGAGTTCTGGTGCCTCTTGGTGCAGCGTTTCGCGTGCGAGGCCCACGGCGCTGAACAGCCGTGGCAAGCCTTGCTGGCTTCTGCGCTGTGTCCAGTCCAGCGATGAGCCTTGCGGGTCAGCGTCCAGCAGCACGACGTGCTGGCCGCGCATCGCCAGCTCGCCGGCGATGTGGGTGGCGAGCGTGGTCTTGCCCACGCCGCCTTTCTGGTTGAGCAGAGCGACGATCATGGCGCGGCCCTCCATGCTGGAAAGCCGGGCTTTTGCTGCTGCGCTTGTGGCCGCGTGGTGGTTGTCCACCGCAGCGGCGCTTCCCTACTAAAAGTTAGAGAAATGAAGTTAGGGAAGTTAGAGGGCGCGCAAACCCAATGCTGGCGCGGGTTTGCGGCCGATCGGCACGCCTGATAGCACGACAGTCCCACGCCTGATAGCACGATATCCCGCACGCCTGATAGCACGACACCATCCACAGGCCTTCCCGAAGTTATCCCCGTGCCGTGGGCGGCACGGGCCGGAACGTCAGCAGCTCCATGCCGTTGTCCAGCATCCGCTCGATGCCCAGGATGTAGCCGGGCAGCGACTGCCGCGCGACGAGCGCGCGTAGATCGCAGGCGAAGTCGTAGGGCTTGGCGGTGCTGCCGGATTTCTGGTGCAGGTAGCGGAAGTCGAACTGCCAGCCGTATTCCTGCCTGCCGCCGTGCTTGCGCACCAGGCGGTACAGCCACCGCTCGATGCCGCCCGTGAGCCGGAAATACGCCGGGTCGATGGTCAGCACCAGGGCAGCGTCGAGCACGCCCGCATAGAACCAGTCCGGCAGGATCAGCTCGATGCCCAGCGGCGTGCCGCTGGCATCGGCCAGCTCCTTCCATTCGTTGATCCAAGAGAAACGGTGCAGGCGCCGCCCGGTCGTCTCGCGGATGGACGTGGCCACCGTGGTCGATTGCAGCCGATCCAGCGCGGCCTTGAGGCGCTGGTAGTCGCGCAGCGACGTACCGCGCCCGATGAAGCGCAGCACCTCGTAGGGGCGTACCTGCATCAAGCGCGAGGGCCGCAGGCCCGCGTCGCGCGCCTCCACGATCTGGCTGGCAGCCCAGATCAGGATGTCGGCATCCCAGATCGTGGCGATGCCGTGCTCGGCCGTGCCTTCCACGCGGATGGTCACGTTGCCCGCCCGGAAGTCGATCGGCGCCGTGCGCCGCGACTTCGCCAGTGAGAAGAACGGAAAGGCCATCAAATCCTGGCTGTCGCGTGGCGCCATGTCGCCCGGCAAAGCGCGGAACAGGTCGAGCTGTTCGCGTTCCTGCAAGGGTTTGGACACGGCGAAGGCCACCCACGCGCCGCCGATCAGCGCGCACGGCTGTCCGCCGCATGGTGCTCGGCGTATTCGGGGTCGGAGGTCGTCTCGAAGCTGCGGTCGGCGGCCCATATGTCGAGGTCGGCCACGGCGTACATGACGCGGCGGCCGAACTTGCGAAAACGCGGGCCACCACCGATCACGCGCTGCTTTTCCAGCGTGCGCGGCGACAGGCGCAGGTACTCGGCGGCTTCGTCGTTGGTGAGATAGCGTTGGGGCTGCGCGGCAGCGGTCGAGACAGTGGCGGCAGGCCGCAAGGGAGCGGGACGCATGGCGAAAACCTCCATCGGTTGCAGGGCTCCGGCCACACAGCGCAACCGGATGGAGGCAGTCTCAGAAAACGCGGCTGTCCTGCTCAGGGTCGTTTTGCACCCTCATCAAAACGACCCTTCTCAAACGGAGGCAGTTGTGCTAGGCGGTGATAGCCGCCGCACATCAACGCATCGCCGCGCTGCACCAGGCGGCGCACCTTGGAGCGCAGGCCGCCGTCGCTGTACCAATCGGCCACGGCGTCGGCGCCGAATAAGCCTTCGCCAACCTCGCGCAAGGACGCGCCCGCCAGGGTCGCGTCGAGCGCCTGCAAGGTGTGCAGTTCCAGCAGTGCGGCAGGGGGTGGCCTGGGCCGGGCCATTGGCGCCGGCGTGTCGGGCGCATGCGTGGCGCCACGACCGCGATAGGAATAGGACACGGCCATGCCGTCTTCCAGGCCAGGTGCCAACGAGAAGCGCAGGAAATGGCCGGGGGTGCGCGCGATCAGCGCCAGCCTCTTACCGTCGTGGAGCAGTTGCTTGTGGCCGGGGATGCGCCAGAGGGTGAACCGCTCGGCATCCATGGGCGGATCGGCATCCGGGTAAAGCTGCACCACGGCATCGTGACCGGGCAGCCAGGCCGGTTGCGCGTCGCGCGCATCCAGGGCCGGGTCTTCCAGCAGGCGCAAGCCCCAGCGAAGCGCTGCCTGCTGTGCCGCCTGCGGCCGGCGACGATGGCGCAGCCAGTCGAGCCGGTAGTCGGGATGCCTGCGCAGGTACTCCCAGGCGAGCGCGAGCGCATCCAGCCAAAGGACATACAAGTACGCAGCGGTCGGATACCAATGCGCGACGTGGTGAGGATCGACCATGACGCCTCCTCCTGCGAACAGGAATCGCCGCCACGGCAGGGCTACGCGCTACATCGCCATCGTCGAAATGTCATGGGTTGAGAAGGTGAATGGTTCTATTGGCTCCGATGCGTTGCGGTTGCCGCGGCGACAGTGTCCCGACCATGGGACGCCGTACAGACCAAGCTATCGCAGCCCGCGCTGGGCATCATGGCTATTTGGATCAGACTGGAGCGGCTCTGCCGCAAGAATCCCGATTGAGACCCGCCCGGCATGGCACCAGACTGAAAAAGTCACAGTAGGCCGAATTCAGTCCGGGATGGCTCCATCACGCTCGGCCAGCCGGGTGTACTCGGATAACGTGCATGTGGGGCGGAAGTAGAGATCACGCATCACAGGCTGCTGGCGTGGCCCGACGATACCCGCCAGTTCGGACAGCTTGACGGTGCCTTGCGCCGGCATCCCGATGCCCAGGTCGATGAGGCCCCAGGCGGTGTCGCCATCGGCGGGATCGAGCGCGGCCAGCAGCCAGGTCACATGCGCGTCCGGCGTGAACAGCCGCACCACGGGTACTGGATCGATGCTTTTGCCAGCGGCACGGACCTTTCCATGGGCCAGCAGCCGTTCACGCTCGTCGTCGGTGGTGAGCTGGTTCACGGTGTTTCCTTCAGGCCGCACGAATCCGCCAAGGCGTGAAGATGGACAGCAGCATTAGCGGATTTGTGGAGAAGCACGATTGTGATTCCGTGGTTGCGCGCCTTTGTCGAGATCTACGAATGCGGATTTCTGTAGAAGCGCAAAAGAGTGAGGCTGCACCGAATGAGTTAAAGATAACGTGGTTTTAATTGTGCTGCGACTCGACGCTTCTGTCTATGCAGAAGCGATCCGTCCAGCGCGGCCGACCGGCTGGCTCCACCACCCATGACGCCGAGTTGGCTCACGCCTTCGGCGCCGCGGTGCGTGCGCTGCGGATGGAGCGCGGAATTGCGCAGGAATCACTGGCGCACCAGGCCGGTATCGAGCGTTCGCACATGGGCAAGATCGAGCGCGGCGAGCATATGCCTACGCTCGCGATCATCTTCAAGATCGCCGGTGCGCTCGAATGCAGCACAGCAGTGCTGATGAGCCAAGCCGAAGGCCAACTCGCAGGGGACCGCTCGTAGTCGCTGGCCTGGCCGATCCGGCGCACGCCGGTTCGGCAGTATCGAGGGGCGCCAAGCGTTGCGCGGCGGGGATAGCCGCAAGGCTTTCCCCTGGAGGCAAGCGCAGCGCGCAGCGCCGCAGGCGCGAAGGCGTGAGGGATTGCAGCCGAATGGTCGTGACGGCGCAGCCGGCGCGGGGCGCAGCCCGAAAGCCCGGCGGTGCAAAGCACCGGCACGCTATGTTGTCCTTGCTGTCACAGTCTCAACGCATTTGGGAACAGGCCGGCACGAGCCACGCTCCAGTGACGATGTTGCCTTCATGCCGTGCTGCGTAAGCAGCACAGCGCCCCGCCGCGATGGGCGGGGCGCTGCGGCGGTCACGCCGCCTGGGGCTTGCTGCGCGACCAGATCAGGTCGTGCGTGCCGCTCTCGCCTTCGATCAGGCGGGCATAGACCGTGGCCGGGAACGAAGGATCGTCGAGGGTTACGGAGATGTACTCCCGCCCGGCTTCGCTGGTCTTCTTCCACGCTGCGCCGATGTCGTGCCCGGCCGCTTGCAGGCGGAAGTCGGGGGCTTTCTCGTTGTCCCCCTTGTCGTTGGGAACCAGCTTGACCTTGACGTTGAGCGTCAGGGTGCGCAGCGTGCCGGTGAAGCCGTCTTTGTCTGTGGTGAAGGTGCCGATGTTGGCCATGATGTTTTCTCCGTTCGGTTGAACAAGGTTCGCGCCCATCGCGTCCTTGTTGTGATCCGGCCGGCGGGGGACGGGCTGGCTGCACCGCTTGCGGTCGAAACGCAGTGGAGAGCCGGGAGGCGAAAAGAATTTGGCCCGCGAGGAATGCGCCGAACGCAGTGACAAAGCAGGGGAAATTGTTTTCGCCGGACGGTTGCAGCCATGAAGCCCGAGGCGCAGCCGCGCCCCCGCCAGGATTCACAACAACACAAGGACGCCTTGGGCCGAACCGCTCCGAAAGGAGAGGGGGCCGACTCGGTATCCCCGCCCGAAGGCTTCTCCGGTGCGCTTCCTGACGCGGGCCAGGTCAACCACCCAACGACAGGCAAGAAAGCCCCTGCCGCACCTTGGGGCGCCGGCCTTGAGGCGTGGCGTGGAAGCTCCATAGCGATGCCAGGCGGGTTGTCCGTGAACCGTCCTTCTTGACGTGATGGGCAGGAACCGCCAGCGTTGAGGACGGCACGCACCGGAACAACTTGCCGCAGCAAGCCCCAGCGTGTTCGCCAGCGCCCCGTCCATCGCGGCGGGACGCTGGCCGGGCCGATCCGGCGCAGCCGGTTCGGCGGTATTCGAGGGGCGCCAAGCCTGCGCGGCGGGGATGGGCCTTGCGCCGATCCCCCGGAGGCAAGTGAAGCGCGCAGCGCCACGGGCGCGAAGGCGTGAGGGATTGAAGCCGAATGGCCGTGACAGCGAAGTCGGCACGGGGCGCAGCCCGAAAGCCCGGCGGCGCTGCGCGCCGACACGCCCAGGCCGATTTTTCAAGGCTATTCGTGAATCCTGAGCGTCTGGATCAGAAGGTGGTACAGACTATCTACGGCTTTTACACCACACGAAGCACGGCTGCGTACGCCTTTGGTGAGCTTGTCGATCAGCTTCTTCTTTTCGCGCAGCGCGACGCCGAACACCTTGGCGTTCTCCGGAACGTACTCTGCAAAGACTTCGCGGGTCACTGCGTCGTTGCCGGTGATGAACATGTCTTCAATGCACAGGCAAGTGGGCTACAGCGCCCGTCAGCGCATCCAATCTCACTTGATCCGCTTCATGGTGATGCGCGAGTCCACGCGCGCGATCGCCGGGTCACCCATGATCTGCGTGGTCAGCCAGCGCTCATAAGTCGGGGTGTCGCGCACTTGCACGCGGATGAAATAGTCGGGCAGACCGAACATGCGCCGTAGTTCAACCACTTCCTCCATGGCAGCGACCCGCGCCTCGAAGGCTTCGGTGGTGGACAAATCCTTGGCTGCAAGCTCCGCATGAATGAGCACTTCGAAGCCGTGACCCAGCGCCTCCGGGTTCACCACTGCGGTGTAGCCGGTGATCACGCCGTCGGCCTCCAAGCGGCGCACCCGTCGCAGGCAGGGCGCGGGCGTCAAACCCACCTGCGCCGCCAGATCCTGGTTCGTGAGGCGACCATCCGATTGCAGAGCACCAATAATTGCGCGATCTAGAGAGTCCATATAGATAAATTGCCTTGTCAGTTAAAAACAAGCACTTTAAAGAAAGCACATTGCGAGATAATTTTCCTATGATTGCGCAATGAAAAACAAGCAATCGGATTTATCGCCCGCGAGGCCACCCAGCCTCTTCGCAACCGTCGCGCGCGATGCCGCTCCCGTGTGGCTGGGCATGTTTGCTCTCGGCGTCGGGCTGGGGGTGCTGGTGACCAGCAATGGCCTGCCATGGTGGCTCGCGCCCATCATTTCGGGTACGGTTTACGCCGGTTCGGTGGAATTCCTGCTGGTCGGCATGCTCGCCGCTGCGGCGCCGCTGTCGGCGATCGCGGTGACCACGCTGCTCGTCAACTCGCGGCACGTGTTCTACGGGTTGTCGTTCCCGCTGCATCGTGTGCGCGGCTGGCGCAAGGCGTACAGCGTCTACACCTTGTCGGATGAAGCGTATGCGCTGGTCACCAGCCACGATGCGGAAAAACTCTCCAGCGGCTGGATTTTGTGCACGCAAGCCGGGCTGCACCTGTCGTGGGTCAGCGGATCTGTCGTTGGTGCCGTGGCGGGCGCAACTTTCCTGAACCACCTGGTCGGGCTCGACTTCATCCTGACTGCGCTCTTCATCGTCCTCGCCATGGATGCTTACCGCAATCGACCCGACAAGACGACCATCGCTGCCGCGTTGGTTCTTGGGGTCGCCGCAGCCGTGCTTGCGGGCGACGCCATGCTGCTGGTCGCGATGACAGCATTCACCATCGCTTCCGTCGTACGCCACGCGTCCACGCGCCGCCACGTGCAACCCAAGGCTGGAGCGTGCCATGGCGCTTGACTGGATCTACATTGCCCTCGCGCTCGCGAGCGCGGTGGGCATCACCGTTGTCCTGCGCGCCGCGCCGTTCGCGATCAAGGACGCCATCAAGGATTCGCCGCTGCTGGCCAACCTCAACGCCTGGATGCCGCTGGGCGTGACGGTCATCCTGGTCGTCTATTGCCTGAGCGCGATCAAGCTGGGCGACTTGCACCAGTCCATCCCGCAAATCGCCGGTGTTGTGGCCACCGTGGCAGCCCACTTGTGGAGGCGGAGCATTTTTCTGAGCATTACCTGTGGAACCATGACCTGCGTGGTGCTCGCCAACTGGGTCGTTCCGCTTTGGGCCTGAAGAGGCCGCCAGTTCATCTACATCAAAGCTATGGTGGAAAGTGATGTGCGGAGCGGGCGTACAAGCGCCAGTTGATTGGGTGGCGAGCCTCAGATGCTGAAATGAGCCTCACGGCGAACCTTTCTTCCGCAATTCTGTAAGCGCCTTCGAGGGGAAATACCAGTGCCGCGTTCGATCGGTTCATCCACCAACATCAGACCAGATACTCCAGAACATCCTCCGAGAATCCCTGGGCGGATCAATGCCCGATGGTATCGCGCTACAGCGATGCCTTCAACGTCGCCGCCTGAGCCACCGCGAAGGGGGCGACGTTCTGATTTGGCTGTTGGCCTTGAACACCGGGCGCGGCCACCGCCGCGCCCGGATTTTTGAGTTCACCGCGCCCAGACCGGAACGGTCTGGGCGCGGTGCTGACGATGGCTAATCCTTCGTCTCGATGATCCACCACACGGCGCGCGCCAAGGCGCGGCCCGTGATGGGGTGAATGTCGGTGAGGTCGGCGCAGGCCGACCAGCCCGCGGGCGGGCGGTAGCCGCGCACGTCACTATCGCCATGCCAGCGGCGGGCGCGTACCGTGCCGGGGGCATAGACGGCCGCCATGCGCGGGCGGTTGTTGGTGGTGCGGGTCATGGGGGCTTCTCCTTTCAGCGAAGCGCCCCGGTCGAGGCCGGGGCGCTTGCTTTCGGCATGGGTCAAGCGGCCAGCGCCACGGCGGGCTCATCCGTCATTGCTTCGGCATCCTCGGAGGCGTCGCGCTCCTGCGCTTCCTCCGGCGCACCTGTCGGGCCTTCGGTTTTGAAGATGGCGGGCATCCAGCCCGTGCCATCGGCCAGCCGCTCGGCCTCGCTGGCAATATCGGCCTTCTTCAACTTCGCCAGCCGGGAAACCTGATCGGGCGCGTACTCGCCCACGGCTTGCAGAACTGCCGCCTTCGGAACGTGCTTGAAATACCCCTCGGCGGTCGGCTTCCACCATGCGGCCATGTCGAGGCCCACGGCCTGCGCCAGTTCCGCGCCGGGCTGGTGCGGCGTGGCGCGGGGCGTCACCACGTCCACCGTGGAAGCCACGCACACGGCCAGCAGCTTGACCAGGTCGTCTTGCGGCTTCGCCAGCAGCACGGCGAACAGTTCGGCGCTGTCCTCCGGCAACCCTTCACCGGCCACCTGTTGCAGTTCGCGCAGCGCCACGGCGGCGGCAGAGTGAGGCCAGTCCGGGGCCATGCCTTCCAGCCGGTCTTGCACTTTCAAGCTCACGCCCAGCGGCAGAGAATCACGGTTGAGGCCATAGCGGCTTTCCTGCAAGATGGTCTGCACCATGCCATGCACCACGGCAGCCAGCGCGGCTTGCGGGTGCCGGGCGACTTCGATTTGCAGCGCGGCGGTGCGGTGGGCGCTCAAGCGTTGCGCTAGCCGGTCGGATATGGCGACGCTCTTGGGTTGCTCGTCGTCCTCGCCTTCGTCGTCGTTCTCGGCATCCTCGCCGCTGAACCCTTGGCGCAGCCGTTCCAGCGTGCGCAGCGCCTTGGCCTCGGCCTCACGCATCAGGCCGCGATGAATCACGGCCTCGCCGTTGCGGTCGATGGTGACGATGGCACCGGCTGCGGCCTTCACGTTCTGGCTGTAGCCCTGCAGTCCATCTTCCAGCGCCTGCAACTGCTCGCCCAGGGTTTCGCCTTCCTCCTGCAAGGCGTCGGCCTTGTCCTCGTCGTCGGCGTCCAGTGCGGCATCCACGGCTTCGGCCAGCTCGTGCATCTTGGCTTGCAGCTTCTCGATGCGGGCGGCTTCGCGCTTGTTCGGCTCGCGCCGTTCCCTCGGCGCACGCTGGAAGGCGTGCAGGTCGGCATGGGTCACGCCCGGCGTGGCATCCACCCACGCCCATCCCTCGGCGCGGACAGTGGCGGCGATGCCTGCCAGCTTGTCTTGCGCCAGCCGTTCCAGCAACGCGGTGTCAAGCAGATACACGCCCGCGTCACCCTCCGCGAACAGGTCACGGCGCACGCCGCCGCCTGCGGCCTCGTAGCTGTCCAGCCCGACAAAGCGCACCAGCGGATGCCGGTAGGCGTCGATTTCCCTTTCGGTGAGGCGCTCGCGCAAGTGCGAGGGATGCCGCTGCCACTGCGGCGCATCGTAGAACGCGCTTTCCTGCGCGGCAGGATCGTTGGTGATGGACAAGGCCATCAACTGATCGAGCGTGACGGCATCGGCGCGATAGTCGGCCATCAGGCGCGGCGAGACATTCGCCAGCTTCAAGCGGCGCTGCACCACCAGCGGCGTAACGCTGAAATCTGCCGCAATGTCCTCGATGGGTCGGCCTTCGGCCACCAGCGCGGCGAATGCCTCGAACTGGTCTGCGGGGTGCATGGCTTCGCGCTGCACGTTCTCGGTGAG
>Ga0208825_1000538_pt1 | contig 35338 bp, 28 predicted proteins | sample AD_UKC113_MetaG_FD_184450 | JGI IMG/M metagenome (GOLD analysis project Ga0208825, IMG submission 184450) | Active sludge microbial communities of municipal wastewater-treating anaerobic digesters from Hong Kong - AD_UKC113_MetaG (SPAdes)... | ecosystem: Engineered > Bioreactor > Anaerobic >... | reverse complement strand
ATCGAGTGATAGAACGGTACCAATTGCTCAACAATATGCCGATAAAGTGGTGGTTGATTCGAAGCGTGGAATTGCCCATGGCAGAAATTTCGGCGCTCAGCATGCTTCTGGTGAAATATTGATTTTCGTTGATTGCGATGTATTTCTAAGGAATGACTTTCTCAATGAATGTTCCGCCAAGTTTCAAGATAAAGAGCTGATTGGGCTTTGCGGGAAAGCAACGCCTCGAGATGGAAATTTCTTTGCCAGATTAGTATACTATGGCACCTATTACCTTGTCCGCATCTTTTCATTTTTTTGGTTGCCTCTTTATCCCGGAATGTGTGTGGCATACCAACGAACAGCTTTTGAAAAAGTGGGAGGCTTTCGCGAGGATTTAGGAATTTCCGAAGATATTGATTTAAGCAAAAGGATTTCAAAAATAGGAAAATGTATTGTACATTCAAGAGCGAAAGCTTTCGTTTCAACTCGGCGTTTGCGGAAGTACGGATTAAGCACCGTACTATTTCATATTTGGAATGACTTAAAATATCTTTTTACTGGAAACTCAGCATCAGTGTATCCTAAGGCTGAAGAACTTCATTCGTGGACTGATTTATGGAAACATCAAAAAGGAAAGATTCGATGAAAAAGTTTTTTACTCTTGCTCTTTTAGTGGGATTGTTTGGAACAAACCTTCTCTTTTCTCAAACGATATATTTGCCAATCTCCAACGATGTCTATGGATTCTTGAAGCGAATGGAGAGTAAACAATACATTACACATTTTCAGGATGCAGCTCGTCCTCTTTCCCGAATTGCAATTGCACAGAAACTGAAAGAGCTTGAGCCATCTATCCCCAAGATGACCGCTGTCGAACATGATCTCTATAATTTTTACCTTACGGAATTTCGATATGAATTACTTATGCTCGAAGGCGATCCAGAGCCTTCGGAAATTCGCTGGCATATTTTTTCGACTGACTTGTTTGAAGGGAAGATGAATTTTGATCTTAACTACTGGCTTTCATATCGAGAAAATGGGCAGGAAATTACGCGCGTTCGTACACAAGGGCTTCGACTCTATGGATATGCTTATAAAAACATAGGCTATTATTTTAATGTTGTCGATAACAAGGAAACAGGCGATAAGTTGAATCCTTCGCGTCTTTATTCTTCTGAGCATGGAATTGTTGTAGCATCAACTCATGGACCCCATGAAATTCAATACGATGAAAATGATGCGCAATTTACCGTTCAACTAGGACGAGCGGCTCTCTCTCTCGAAAAAAATGTCAATGCTTGGGGATATGGAGAGCGTGGTGAAGTCATCTTTTCTGGAAGGGCTCCATCATATCCAATGGTAAAACTTGTCTTTCCATTGTCGCCATCAATCAATTTTGTGTATTTCCATGGTCAACTTAATTCGGATATTGTTGATTCTTCTCGAAGCTATTGGGTAACGTATCCTGATTATTCTTCATTTCGGCGTGTTGATCATGATAAATTTATTGCAGCGCATCAAATCGAGTTCTCAATTATTCGTGGAATTGATCTCTCGCTTGGTGAATCCATTGTTTACAGCGATCGTGGACCTTTGTTAGTCTATATGGTTCCAATTATGTTCTTCAAAGCTGCCGAACATTATAATAAGGACCCAGATAATTCACAAATGTTTGGGAGTTTGGATATCAATCTTTTTCCACGAACAAACTTCTACACCACACTTTTTATTGACGAAATCAATACTGATGAACTCTTTGATGAATTTAAATCGCGAAAGCAAATCGCATATACGATTGGAGCAAGATTCTTTGATATTCCTTTAACAAATGTAGATTTGAATGCAGAATATACTCGTGCAAATCCAGCAGTGTACAATCATAAATATCCGACAGTAACATTTGCGAACAGTGGATATGCTCTGGGAACCTGGATTGGTCAAAATGCCGATCTTCTCTTTTGCCAGGTAGGGTACACTCCATACTATAAATTTTCGTTATCTTGTTATTATGAACGATATCGGAAGGGCGGCGATTTATCAATTGGGGATCAATATTCTCAAGATCAGGGGCGGAAATCATTTCTCTTTGGTCCGTTACATAAAGAAGAGACTTTCGGACTTCGATTGAAGTACCAACCATTCCGTGATTTTTTTATTCGGACTTTTCTTCAGTGGCGAACAATTACCGATGAAAATGACCCAACGCTCAATCGTTCCAGGCAACCCGAAATATTTCTCTCTGCTGGACTTGGAATTTGGTAATTTATTAAACGTTTTGTCTTATCAATCTGTCTAACAATCGTTATACTATATGCCAGCAGCCACAGATGAAAAAGCGCTCATAGAGCAGATACAACAAGGAAACGAGGCTGCATTTACTGAGTTTGTTAAAAGGTATCAAGAGAAAGTTTACTGGACAGCACGTCGAATCGTAGGAGACCATGACAGCGCAGATGATGTTACTCAGGAAGTATTCATCAAAGTATATGGAGCGCTAAAAGAGTTTCGTGGCGAGGCATCGGTATTTACATGGTTATATCGAATTACAGTGAATGTTTCACTGAACTATAAAAGGAAAAAAAGAATAAGAGACTTTTTCAGTATCGATGAATTGTTCGAATCTCCAGATAATACAGAAGATTTGCCTGATGTTGTTGTTGAAAAGGATGAGACCAAAAAATTAATCGAAGAAGCGATTCAACAGTTGCCTGAAAAACAACGTGCGGTCTTTGTAATGCGATACTACGATGAATTGACATACGAAGAAATATCAAAAATTCTCCATACTTCTGTTGGAGGATTAAAAGCAAATTATTTCCATGCGTTAAAAAAAATTGGAGTATTTCTAAAGAGTCATGGTGCAAAAACATCTGACATATGAATTAGCAGACTATATTGCTGGCGCTCTTCCAACGGAGGAAGCTCGACGAGTGGAGGAACACTTAAAATCTTGTGCTCCTTGTCGTGAAGAGTACAACAATTTGGCTTTTGCGATGGATGAGCTCAAAGATTACGAATGGGAGAGACCATCCCAAGAATATTTTTCTACTCTTGCATCACGGATTCAGACGTCTATAGAAATTTCAAAAGAATCGAATCAAAAATTTTTCCCTGAATCTCGTCTTGCATTTGCTTTGCAGATTTTAGTGATGGTTATTGGAATTTTTTCCTTTATTCATTTCTCGCCATTTTCAATGATTCAAACTCCTGAATATAAATATGTAGTTTCGGTTCAACCTCAAGAAGAAGATTCATTCTCACAAATTGCTCTCACTTCCTTTGATTTGGATACACGAGCTGAGCTTCTTCAAAGCATGGAGTATTATGCAATGAATGTGCTTCAAGATAGTGTCGTTATTAAAGAAGCGTTAACCGAAGGACAAGAATTTATACAATCGCCAGTATTTGACTATAACCAAATTGTTTTATCACTGAATGATGAAACACAGGATGTTCTTCTTAGTTATTTAGAAGAAAGGATGTAGATATGAAACGAATCAATAAATTTTTTCAATTCTTTCTCATTATCTTCATTGCACTTCCTAACGCAATGAATGCTCAACCGGGACCACCTGATATGCCGCCCCCTTCTCCACAGCGAATTGAGCAATATAAAAAAGTCCGATTACTTGAAGTCCTTAACCTCGATGAGGAGAAATCAGCTCGTTTCCTTACTCGGTATGATAAATTTACTAAGGAGACCTATGATCTCATGAAGAAGCAGAGAGACCTTGTCGATGAGTTGGATAAGAAGCTTAAGAACAATGCATCAGACCAGGAGCTTTCTGCCACTATAGAAGATATCCTCAATTGTAATGAGAAGATCGCTGAAACACGCACAAAATACTTCCACGGATTGAAAGATATTCTTACAAATCGACAAATTGCTGAATATATGGTTTTTGAAAGAGAATTCGCAAGAAATATTCGTGAAGTTATGCACGATCTTGCTCGGGATAAACGAGGTGAGAAAGAGAAGCATTGAGTTCAACCACTGCCAGAGAGGTATCACGACTTTAATGCTTCGTAAGCGATACCATATCGCAATCCTTGCGTGCTTACAAGAATTTTTGAAATATTATATTTCTCCATTATCTGCTGAAGAACGAGAATTCCTGCAACAATTATATCCGCCCGCTTTGGATTTATTGATTGAATTTGATGAAGCTCTACAAGCGACAATCTCTTAAGCTCTTGAAAAGAATTTTCGACTTGTTCTCTCGTCAAGAGAAATTTATGAACTTTTTCTTTTTCAAACGATCTCAGCTTTTGAACGTACGAAGCTAAGGTCGTCAAAGTTCCAGCGACGCCTACAAATTTTGTTTTTGCAGAAAGCGAAGGTAATTGTAACAGATGATTATTGATTTCGTAAATGGCTTCCTCAATTGCAGAAGGCGAGGGAGGCGATGATTTAAGTATTCGTTCAGTGATTCGTACTGCGCCAATGTTTATACTTGCACTTCCTATGTAATTAAGTCCCTTCCCAAACGATAGTTCAGTACTTCCACCTCCAATATCGATTACAGCTACATCATCATTATTGGAATTCCACCATCCAATTAACGCGCCAATATAAGTAAGTCTGCCCTCCTCATCGCCGCTTAGGATTCGGATTGAAATTCCAAATTTTTGATAGAAGTATTCTACTACCTCTTCTCGATTCGCAGCATCCCGAAAAACACTTGTCCCACAAGCAACAATTTCATTGACGTTGAATTTACGAGCGGTTGCTGTATACTTCTGCAGTATCTCCTCGACCCTTTCGATAGAATCTGGTAGAATTGTATGATTCGAATCAACTTTGTTCCCTAACCGAGCAATGGAATGCTCTTCGTGTAAAAAGTGGAACACTGACTCAGCGGTACACTCTGCTATAACCATGAGAATGGTATTAGTGCCGATATCGATTGCAGCGACTCGTTTCATAATTTCATTAGCGTAATTGCCAGCCATTCATTTTCGGATATTAAGTCGATAGCGCTCAATCGATATTTAGCAAAAATTGGAATAAGGGATTCACCATCCGATGTGAGGATACCTGAAAAAATTGCAATGCTTCCAACTTTCATTCGATGTGTGAGTGCAGGAAGAACTTTTTGAATTGTTGGCACGTCGATGTTTGCAACGATAAGAGAAAAAGTTCGATTCGGAATTTTTGATTCATTGCCAGAAAGCACTTTGACAATATTCTGAACTCTGTTTCGCTTCACATTTTCTTTTGCATTTTCGATTGCCCAAGGATCGTTATCAATTGCAATAATTGATCGAGCCCCTAACTTTGCAGCGGCAATAGCAAGAACTCCCGTCCCACAGCCAAAGTCTAAAACAGCGCCTTCGCCATTTACATATCGTTCAAGAAGCTCGAGCGATAATCGCGTTGTTTCGTGATGTCCAGTGCCAAAGGACATTTTCGGATCGATGTGAAGAACAATTTTCCCAGCATCTTTCTTGCGGAGTTTTTTCCAGCTTGGTTTGATTATGATATGCGAGGTAGCCGACACTATTCCAGTATTTTTCTCCCATTGCTTATTCCAATTTTCTTCTTTTATTACTTTTCCTTTAATTGTCCAACGAAGCTTGGGGAATTCTTTTTTTAATCGTTCCAGCGTTGCTTCGATGATTTTTTGCGCCTCAGCTTTTGTCTTCTTTGCAGGAATATAACACTCGATTGATTCTTCCTGCTCAACGAATCCTGTAAATCCTTGTTCCGAAAGTTGTCCTGAAATTATATCGTAGAATGATTTAGGAAGCGATACTGAAAACTGATACCAACGACGTTTATTCATACTTCTTCTCTTGTTGTGGAAATTGTTCGAGTAATGATTTAACAAGCTCCTTATTTAGATGAAGCCACAAAATTTGATCCTGATAATTTTCCTGCATTTTTCTTTCAGCCTTGTTGTACCGTACTGTAAGATAATATATTCCAAACATTACAATCGAATAGACAAGAAGCTGCACATTAAGGTAAGAGAATCCGTATGAAAGAAAAGCGGAAAGAATGAAGACTAGTGCAATGATTCCAAACCAAAATGATGTTCGCCTGATTTGAATGATGATAGAATAGATCGTTCCAAAAAAGATAATTTTTTCATGGAATCGGTCAGGAATATGATTGTTGAGAATGTAAAAGTACAACTGTTTTGCTTCATCGTCGTTGAGTGCATGGGTTGTTCCGGTACGAGAGAGCGTTTGCAGGTATGCGCTTGGCTGATTTTCCTGAAACGCTTTTCGACGTTTTGGCATTTCCTGTGCATACATTGTTAAACCACTAATGAGAATAGTGAATAGAAAAAATAGTACTTGCTCACCAATCGAGAATGTGATAGGTTGTTTGCCCACAATTGCAATCTTGATAAATGCAAAGAGAACTGTTGCAAAATTAAATCCAGGGATGAAAATTTTTAGACACTCCGATAATATAAACGATGAATTCATGGTATTCTTTGTATAAAATTATTTCTACTTATTGTTGTTAATGCAACAGCAATGCTATCTTGAAGTGAGCGAGCAGCGCCTGCTTTTCCTATAAAGTGCTGCATCATTACTGTAAATGCAAGAAGCTCATTATCGGCTGTAGTTGCATATCCTGCCAGACAACTTACACCTTGCAATGTTCCTGTTTTTGCTCTTACGTTATTTTCTGCTGGCGTACCACACATTCGTTGTTCTAATGTGCCGTCGACACAGGGTTGAGGCAGTAGGGAATAGAGCCGCAGAAACAAATCTTTTCTATGAGCAATTTCGGTAAGAAATTGCATAAGAACATCTGCATTGACAAGATTGTAACGCGATACACCCGAACCATCAACGATACGCATTGTTGTAGTATCAATTCCGAGTGAATTTAGAAATTGATAAAGAACAGTAATGCCATTTTTCGATGTACCCGGCACCCCAAATGTTACGGCAGCAATTGTTTTCAAAACATTCTCAGCGGCAAGATTATTACTATTCTTAAGCATCGAGCTCAATACTGTATCCAACGGCGTGCATACTGTTGCAATTGGTACAGCGGAAGAGGGAAGCGTTCCTTTCTTACAATTTCCCAAAACTTGTAGTTCGTGTACTTTAAGTGTTGTGCGAAAGAGCTCGCCTGCAAATAGTTCTGGTTTTGGTACCGACTTTGTAAAATATAACACTGGATCGCTTGTCCTTACGCATCCCGACACTTTAAGCGTTGTGCTTTCAGGAAATCCAGTCCATTCTAAGGAAATAGTTCTATTTTCCGAGTTTGTAACCATACATGCAGAATTATTCGTGTGGTAAAATGTTGTTGATGGTAGCACACTGATAATAGGTTGCGACTGTATTGCAACACTTGGAATAATCACTACCTGTATGGAATTGTTATTGATTGAAAGTGGAGAAATAATTGGCGCGTCAGGATCGCCGGCATCATCCCACGCCCATCCTTCACCCCAATACAAGGAATCAAAAAATGAATTATCGATGACAACATCGCCGCATACTTGCCCGATTCCATGTTGTGCAATTTGTGTGGCAAGAAGATCGATATCCTGTGGCATCAATAGTGGATCCCCAAATCCTTTCAAATAGATATTCGAAACGGAAGAAGCGTTGATTTCATTCGAGTCAACATACACAACTGTTTCGAAGCAATAATTCTGCGGTAATGTGTATAAAGCTGCCGCTGCTGTAAGAAGTTTGAGCGTTGAAGCTGGATGAAAATTGAGAGAACTGTTTCGTTCGTAGAGAGTTTCATTTCTATCAATTGCAACAACTTTTATGGAAGTAGTCGTTCCGCTAGGAGCATAAGCTGCAAGAAGAGAATCTATTTGCTCACCGATTGGAACAAAATAATGTGAAGGTGGTTGTAGAGCTCTTGTATATTTTTGTACCGGAGCGCTGCATCCTATCATGAAAAGTAAAATTGTATAAATTGCGATTTTGTTTTTTGACTTCATTGTAAACATAATGGTAGAAAAAGGAAAAAAATGCAAATTTTCTGTGCAAACCGTTTTCTTGTTTCAAGGGTATAAAATAGGTATATTTTACTACAATAAATTCAACTTGAAAACTGATTATTTACTGTGAATAATAATCACATTAATCTTCTGAAAATATTTTCCATAGCTTTTGAAAAAGAAAGATAGTTCTATGCTGCAATTCTTTAAAAATTTATTTGGAACGAAAAACGAGCGAGACGTTCAGGACCTATACCCTATTGTTGATGAAATCAACCGTTACTATGAGCAATATCAATCATTGACGGATGACGAATTGCGTGCAAAAACCACTGAGTTCAAACAGCGAATCAAAGAAGCAATTCAACCTAAAGAAGAAGAGCTTGCCAACATTAAGTCCCGACTGAGTGAGCAAACATCGTTTGAAGAGCGTGAGGAATTATATCAAAAAATCGATGACATAGAAAAAGAAATTGATGAGACAATCGAAGAAACTCTGAATGAGCTTTTACCAGAAGCATTTGCTGTTGTAAAGGATGCTTGCCGTCGGCTGATGGGAAAATCATGGGAAGCTGCTGGAAGCAAAATTGTTTGGGATATGATTCCTTTTGATGTGCAGTTGGTTGGAGCGATTGTACTTCATCAAGGAAAAATTGCAGAAATGGCAACAGGCGAAGGGAAGACGCTTGTTGCAACAATGCCGTGCTATCTCAACGCTCTTTCTGGTCGCGGCGTCCATGTTGTAACCGTAAACGATTATCTGGCTCTACGCGATAGTCAATGGATGGGAAAAGTATATGAATTCCTTGGATTGACTGTCGGTTGTATCCTTCAAAATATGGATGCGCGCCAGCGCCGTGTTCAGTATGCTGCCGATATTACATACGGCACAAATAACGAGTTTGGATTCGATTATCTGCGAGATAATATGGTTCTTAGCGCCGATGAGATGGTGCAGCGACCTTATAATTATGCCATTGTCGACGAAGTTGATAGTGTTCTCATAGATGAAGCTCGTACGCCGCTTATCATTAGTGGACCTGTAGAATCCGAGGAACACAAATTTAATGAGATGAAGCCATACGTTGAGCGCCTCTACAAAGCTCAGGTTAATCTTATTGCAAAAATTACTGCAGATGCAGAGACACTTCTTCAACAAGGGAAAATGGATGAAGCTGGAGTGCTTCTTCTTCGAGCTCAAAGAGGTCTTCCAAAAAATAAAAAACTGCTCAAGATATTATCTGAGCCATCGAATAAAACTCTCGTTCAAAAGACTGAGCGTGAATTTCTTCAGGATCAAGGCGCACGCATGCATGAAATTGATGATGAACTTTATTTCAGCATCGATGAAAAATCGCACACAATTGATCTAACCAATAAAGGCACAACATTCCTTGCCCAAATTTATCCAGGGAACGATAAGGACTTGTTTATCATTCCAGATATCAGCGCCGAACTCAGTCTTATCGAAGGGGATACAAATCTATCGCTCGAAGAAAAACAACGACGTAAAGATGAAGTGAATAAACTCTTTGCCGACAGAAGCGATCGTATCCATACAATTCATCAGCTCTTGAATGCTTACTGCCTCTATGAAAAAGATGTTGAGTACGTTGTGTCTGAAGATGGCAAAATAATGATCGTTGATGAATTTACAGGCCGATTGTTGCCTGGGCGACGATATTCTGAAGGACTTCATCAAGCAATTGAAGCAAAAGAAGGAGTGAAAGTCGAGCGGGATACACAAACCCTTGCGACGATTACGCTACAGAATTATTTCAGAATGTACAAGAAGTTAGCTGGAATGACAGGAACAGCAGAAACTGAAGCTGCTGAATTTTACGACATCTACAAACTTGATGTAGTTGTTATTCCTACAAATAAACCTATTATCCGAATTGATTTCGACGATCAGGTTTATAAAACAAAGCGTGAAAAGTATAATGCAGTCATAACAGAAATCGAAGAGATGCGGAAGGTGCAGCGTCCAGTTCTTGTTGGAACAACAAGCGTTGAAGTTTCCGAGACGATTAGCAGGATGTTGAAGCGAAAAGGAATTCCTCACAACGTTCTCAATGCTAAACATCATCAACGTGAAGCTGAAATAATTGCGCATGCTGGCTTACCTGGTTCGGTTACAATTGCCACAAATATGGCGGGTCGTGGAACGGATATTAAACTCGGTCCTGGAGTGAAAGAACTCGGTGGACTTCATATTATTGGAACAGAGCGACACGAAGCACGACGAATTGATAGACAATTACGAGGACGGGCTGGACGGCAGGGCGATCCTGGTTCCTCGAGATTTTATCTTTCGCTCGAAGATGATTTAATGCGACTCTTTGGTAGCGAGCGTATCGCTCGAGTTATGGAGCGTATGGGATTGCAAGAGGGTGAAGTTATTCAACATCCGATGATTACGAAGTCTGTTGAGCGTGCTCAGAAGAAAGTTGAAGAAAACAACTACGGCATCCGTAAGCGATTACTCGAGTACGATAATGTCATGAACCAGCAACGCGAAGTTATCTACGCACGGAGACGCCATGCGCTGATAGGTGAACGACTACGCGATGATATTTTTGATATGCTTCAAGATGTTGTAACAAAAATCGTTCAAAAATACTATGGAGAGGGAGATATTGAAGGACTTCAACAGGAAGTTCGTTCTAAATTCCTCGTCAATCTTGATATTACGCCAGACCAATTCCAATCATTCGGTGAAAAAGGACTTATCGAAGAAATTGTTCGCCGGGCGCAGGAATTTTACCATCGTAAAGAAGAGCAACTTGGCTCTGAAATTATGGGGCAAATCGAAAAAATTGTAATGCTTCAGGTGATCGATGCAAAGTGGCGCGACCATTTACGTGAACTTGATGATTTGAAGGAGGGAATTCATCTTCGTGGTTATGGACAAAAAGATCCGCTCGTTGAGTATAAGACCGAAGCTTTCTCGATGTTTGTTGAGCTTATGGAAATGATTTCGAACGAAGTACTCGAATTAGTATTCAAATTATATCCTGAACGTCCAGAACAACTTCCACCGTTACAGCAACGGAGAGCGCCGCGTCGAGGACAACTTGTATACCAGCATGAATCTGCACTTGGCGCTGGTTTACAACCTAACCATGCGCCGGTTCCGGGTGAAGCGCAACAAGCAGCAGGCAGCCCAACAAAAGTACAAACAGTTCACGTTCCTAAAAAAGTTGGCAGAAATGAACCTTGTCCCTGCGGAAGCGGTAAGAAGTATAAAAATTGCCATGGCGCTTAACACCTACAAGTTGCCTTATTCTTTAAAATGAAGGCTGGTTACGTTGCATTGGTGGGGAAACCCAACGTCGGTAAATCAACTCTCTTGAATTCTATTTTAAATCAGAAACTTTCGATTGTTTCGAAACGACCTCAGACAACCCGTCAAAGAGTTCTCGGTATTCTCACTGAACCTGATTATCAGATCGTCTTCATTGATACGCCTGGTTTAATCGAGCCTTGCTATGCTCTTCAGCGAGAGATGATGAAACACGCACAAGGCGCATTAAAAGATGCAGATGTCATTGTTGCTATTGTAGATCACGTAAATATAGAAGAACAACTAAACGCGATACAAGAGAATGTGCTTGCTGTCGTCGAAAGCAAGCCTGTATTGTGCGCCTTAAACAAAATTGATATGCTCGACGGCGCTCAACGAAAAATGCTCGAAGAAAGATGTTCCTCGTTCAAAGATTTTTCATCAATAACACCAGTGTCGGCAACTACGAGAGAAAATCTCGATGTGCTTCTTTCGAATATTCTAAACTATTTACCCGAGCATCCAGCATACTATCCTGAAGATATTGTAAGCGATAAAGCAGAGCGATTTTTTGTAGCTGAACTCATTCGGGAAAAAATATTCGAACTCTACTATGATGAGATTCCTTATGCGAGCGTTGTAGTCGTCAGGGAATTTAAGGAACGAGAGCAAGGGAAAACTTATATTCGAGCTGATATCATTGTCGAACGTGAATCACAAAAAATAATTCTTATTGGAAAAAACGGTGAAGCGCTAAAAAAGCTTGGACAATTCGCTCGGCAATCAATTGAATTATTTTTAGAACGAGAAGTGTACCTTGAGCTTCATGTCGTTGTTCGGAAAAAATGGCGTAACAATGAACTCATGCTTCGCCAATTTGGTTATATTGCTTCATAGAAACAAAATGAATTTACGATCGCGTATTATCTTATCTTACATTTTTCTATGTATCGTTTGGGGAACCACCTGGTCAATAGTAAAAATCGGACTTGGAATATTTCCGCCAATTCTTTACGCTGCTCTTCGTTTTTTAATTGCTTCCATCGTTCTTGGATTATTCGTTAAAAAAATTCCATCAACAATTCTCAAAGATCGTACTTTTAGAAAAATTGTTTTGATTCTTACTCTCTTTGAATATTCATTGTCATTCGTATTGATGTACTTTGGACAAATATACATCTCATCTTCGCTAGCGTCGGTACTGTTTGCTACCTTTCCACTTATGGTCGCAATTGTTACACATTATTCAATCCCTGATGATCGATTGAATAAACGGCAATATGCCGGCATTATTTTCGGCTTCATTGGAGTATTTGTACTCTTTGCACCATCTTCCGAACCGTTATCGTCTTCTGTAATTCTTGGAATGCTTGCTATTCTTTTAAGCGCTTTTCTTCAATCTATTTCTGTTATTGTTGTACGAAAATATGGTCAGAGTTATAGTAGTATGCACTACAATTTTCTTGCAATGGTTTTGAGTACTCTTCTCTTGTTGTTCATGAGTTTTTGCTTCGAAGATTTTTCTTCAACCTATTTTTCTCGTAATGGAATTTTGTCTTTACTGTTTTTAGGAATTTTCGGATTGGCGTTACCGTACGTAATTTATTTTTGGCTTATCAAGTATCTTAAACCACAAATTCTTTCGCTCTCGGCATTTATTACACCGCTCATTGCTATTGCCATTGGACTTCTCTGGTTGAATGAAACGTGGACTCATCAAATGACTCTCGGTTCTATCGCTGTGATTTTGGGAATTCTTATAACGCTCTGGGATACAACGCTCGTGAAAAGAATAGATCATTCATCATAATTTTTTTATTTCTCATGGTTCAAAATTCTGGACAAGACATTTATAACATACCTTTGAAAGATAAATTGAAGCATCTTCCATCAGAGCCGGGCGTCTATCGTTTTCTGAATAGGGAAGGAACAGTAATTTATGTTGGAAAAGCTCAGAATCTTCGCTCTCGCGTTCGTCAGTATTTCCATCGCTCTCGAACTGCCGATCCTCGCATCAGCTCTATGGTTCAAAAAATTTATGATCTAGAAATTACTGTAACAAAAACTGTAGTTGAGGCATTGATTCTAGAGGCTAATCTCATCAAAGAGTTAAAGCCGCGCTACAATGTTGTTTTGAAGGACGATAAAAGTTATCCGTACATTATCATCACCGATGAAGAATATCCGCGTGTTTTTGTTACTCGAAAGCGCTTACATGGAAAAGCGCAATACTTCGGACCATATACCGATGTCCGCACAATACGTTCCGCATTAAAAACAGTTCGAACGATCTTTATGGTACGAAGTTGCAATTATGATTTGACGGAGTCTTCGATTGCGCAACATAAGTTCAAGCTTTGTCTTGATTATCATATTAAAAAATGCGGCGGTCCCTGTGAAGGTTTGGTACCAAAAACAGAATATCAAGCTATGATACGACAGGTAGCAAATGTACTGCGTGGAAAAACTCGACCCGTTCAAAAATATTTAGAAAATGAAATGGAACGTCTTTCTGCAAATATGCAATTTGAAGATGCAGCTTATTACCGTGATAAAATTCAGCAGTTAAAAGTTTATGAAGAGAAGCAACAAATGATTGATCCACGGGAACGAGATAGAGATATTTTCGGACTTGTTGTGAGCGGCAATGATGGATGCTGCGTTTTATTCCGCGCAAGAGAAGGCAAAATTGTTAACAATCAACATTTCTATCTTACGCATGCTCAAGAACAATCGAAAGGTGAATTACTCGAAAATGTAATCGAACATTATTATCTCGATACCGATGATTTTCCTGATTTTATTCTTCTTCCGTTCGACATTCCATCGAAAGAAGTTATCGAAGAATGGTTGAAGTCGAATTCTTCTCATGCAATTTCACTGCTTCTACCATCGAGCGAAGACGATCGTCGTCTTATCGATCTTGTAACAATGAATGCTCAATATCGTCTGGATGAATTGCTTCTTCTTCGAGAGCAAAGGGAAGGGACGATTCCCGAATCATTAAAAGCGTTGCAACATGATTTACAACTGCCTGCACTGCCTCGTCGAATTGACTGCTTCGATGTTTCGACTCTACAAGGAAGCGATTCGGTGGCTTCGATGGTTGTTTTTGTTGACGGGAAGCCGAAGAAGAGCGAATATCGAAAATTTCAGATTAAAACCGTCGAGGGACAGGACGATTTTGCAAGTATGCGTGAGATCATCGAACGACGCTATAGCAAAGTTACAGATGAAACGAAGCCCGATCTCATCGTCATCGATGGCGGAAAAGGACAGTTGAGCAGTGCACAAGAAATTCTTCGAACACTCAAACTTGACATTCCGATATTAGGATTAGCAAAACGGCTCGAGGAAATTTATTTACCAGATCAATCGGAACCGCAGTTGCTTCCAAAAACATCTTCGAGTTTACGACTCCTTCAACGCATTCGTGATGAAGCTCATCGCTTTGCTGTTCAGTACCATCGAACGGTACGTTCCAAACGCATATTGAAAACCGAACTGGAGCTTATCGAAGGTGTCGGGAAGAAGCGAGCAACTCAACTTCTTGAAACATTTGGATCTGTTGATGGAATTCAGGCAGCGTCCATAGAACAACTATCGAACGTTGTAGGTCAAAAAGTCGCTTCCCGAATTCACGAGTATTTCTCATCGAAAGCTGAAGCCTCAAATACATCTCCCTCAATAAAATAAATTGATAATGAATATAAAAACGGGTATTTTTTTTGATATGAGTCCATCGAAAATTTTCTTCAGATTATCGAAATATATCTTCAAATATAAGTGGCGAATCCTTGGTGGGTTAATTTCAGTAGCTATTATGAGTGGGGCAGATACCGCTTCAGCGTTCCTTATCGCTCGGCTCGTTGAGGTGCTGCAAACAATTGGACAACAAGTACGTGCAGGACAGGAAATACTTGTTCAAGTTCCACCGATTAAATTCTTAGACATCACTCTCTTCAATTTTACTATTCACGGAAAAGCAGAGAGCTTTCAACTTATCTTTCGTTTTGCAATCGCCGTCATCATCATCATTTTTATTAAAGTGCTCTTTGTCTACGCTCGAGAATATTTGATGAGCTCGGTTCAACAAAAACTTCTCATGCGATTCAGGATTGAGTTATACAATACGATCGTTGCATTGCCGGTTAGATATTTCGATGTACATAAAACTGGATTCATTATGTCTCGATTTACAAACGATGTCAATAATCTTGAGCAGGCAATGTCGTTGATGATCGAGATAGCTCAGAATTGCGTTTACTCGCTCATTTTTGCGACAGCGCTTTTTTATACTAACTGGAAGCTCACGATTGCTACAATCTTAATATTTGCTCTCTCTGGCGAAATATCGCGCCGATTCGGCGATAAAATTCGCTCTTATAGTCGTGATCTTACGAATACATTAGCTGATATTTCAGCTTTCTTGCAGGAAAAAATTTCGGCAGCTCGAGTTGTGAAATCATTTACACGTGAAGAATTCGAGAAGAAAAACTTTAAGCAAAAAGTCGAAAGCAATTATCATTACTCGATGAAGATTGTACGTGTTATTGCGCTATTAAGTCCGACGAATGAACTTTTCAACACAACTGCTACTTCTTTGTTGGTGATCTTTTGCGGATATCTCTTCATTCAGGGCGCTATGACTATTGAATCTATGATTTTCTTTTTACTTCTAATGATAAACCTTGCCAAGCCGATAAAAGCGCTTGGTGAAAGTATAGCACGGGTTCAAAAGTCATTGGTTTCTGCTGGCTATATCTTTGAAATCCTCGATCTCAATCGTGAGCCTCTCGATGATGAAAAACCGGCATTTCAGATTACTCGAGGCGAAGTTGAATTCCGTAATGTTACGTTTTCCTATAACAATGAAACGGAAGCTCTCCATAATATCAATTTGCATGTTCTTCCAGGTGAAAAAATTGCTCTCGTTGGTCCAAGTGGAAGTGGCAAAAGTACGCTGATCAATTTGATTCCTCGATTCTATGAATTACAACAAGGTGAAATTTTGATTGATGGTTGTAATATCAATGATATGAATCTTCATTCTCTCCGCAGTCAAATTGCACTTGTGCCGCAGGATATCGTACTTTTTGCTGGAACTATTTATGACAATATTAAATATGGGAAGCTTGAAGCTACTTCTGAAGAAGTATATGAAGCTGCTCGATTAGCAAATGCACACGAATTTATTTTAACTTTTGACAAAGGATATGAAACAGAAGTGGGTGAGCGCGGTGTTCAACTCTCTGGCGGACAACGACAGAGAATCGCCATAGCCCGGGCAATACTCCGAAATCCAAAAATCTTACTCCTCGATGAAGCGACATCAGCGCTCGACACTGAAACAGAATTGTTGGTGCAAGATGCAATCAACAAGCTGATGAAAGATAGAACATCATTTGTCATTGCTCATAGACTTTCGACAATTGCAGATTGTGATCGAATTGTTGTCCTCGATAGGGGAGAAATCGTTGAAGTTGGAACTCACGAAGAATTAATTCAAAACGAGAACGGTATTTACAAACGTCTTCATACACTCCAATTTAACATTGACGAATCGTGAAAGATCCTCTCTACAAACGTATAGAGCTATGGTTTCGACGAATGCTGATCAAAATGCTTGGGACTATAGTTCACCGAAGAAAATCAACTGCACTTCCAAGTAAAGCCGAAAATGGAAAGTATCTCTTTATTCGTCAGGACAGGATCGGCGATGTACTTGTTTCTACTCCGTTGTTCCGACTTTTAAAATTAAGATTTCCAAATGCAACGATCGATGTGCTCTTGAGCAAAAATAATGAGTTTGTGTTAGCAAATAATCCTCACATCCGAAAAAGATGGATTTACACAAAAAAGGTAGGCGATACACTACGACTCATCCATGCTCTTCGAAAAGAACACTATGACTATGCCATCGACCTCATTGATAATCCATCGGCAACTTCAACAATTGCGTGCTTACTCTCTGGTGCAAGAACTACAATCGGGCTCGATAAAGAAAATAGTTATGCGTATGATATTTCCGTTCCGCTACCTTCAAGAAAAGAGACACATATCGTCGAACGGTTAGCGCAACTTTTAACGCCGTTCGGCATTTCTCCTGGGCCAGATGAACTTATCATCGAATATTTTCCATCGAATGATTCCCGAAATTTTGCAAATCAGTTCTTAGGAAATGCGAAGTTAAAAGACAAAAAATTAATCGGCATCAATATTTCTGCCGGTGGAAATGTTCGATTCTGGGGAGTAGAAAATTTTAAGAAACTTATTCGGTACCTCGAAAACAATTATCCTGCATATCAAAATTTGCTGCTCTATAACTCGGATTATTCTGAAAAAGCGCTTGAAATAGGCGCTCATTTTAGTTCTGTTACCTTGTCTCCAATAACCCACACCTTCGACCAATTTGCTGCACTAATCGAAAAGGTAGAGCTTCTTATAACACCTGATACATCTGCAGTACACCTTGCCGCTGCTTTTTCTATTCCGTCTGTTGTACTCTATGTTCAATCTAACCCAAATTTACGGATTTGGGAACCTTACCGTACCCCCTGTGAACCGGTTGTTACCAATGTAGATGACCTTACGACAATTACTGTCGAAGAAGTAATCAAAGCTGTTGATCATCTCTTCAAAAGAACATCAAAGTTGATTTCATGAAAAACATTCTTTCTTCACTTGAATCATTCTGGAGACATGGATTTGTATATCCAATATTGCGACAGATTTTACATAATCCACCGATAAACTACCCAATCGAACTATCATCGAACAACAAAATCTTGATCTTTCGTCATGATAGAATTGGCGATATGATTGTAACGACTCCGATATTGAAATATTTAAAAACGCACTTTCCCAACATTTCAATTGGAATATTGGCAAGTGAAAAGAATGTCGAAATCATTAAATACAATCCTTATGTCAATGATATCTATGTGCTTTCTAGACGAAGAATAAAATCGCTCAATGAATTACTTCGTGCTCGAAAACAAAACTATGATGTTATTCTGAACCTTGTTTTCAATCGAACTACAAGCTGTGGATTGCTTGCCTATTTCATTGCACCACACGCTATTAAAGTTGGACAGGGACTTGATAAATATTGGTTTTATTTTAATATATTTTTGAAGCTCCAACGAAATGAAAAACATATGGCACAAACAATTGCTGAGATCGTCGAGGAGGTGTTTGGCGTTTCAATTCCTGATAGTGAGCTGGAATTTGAAATTCCATTCGATAACGCAACTGAAGGAAGAGTTTTAGAGTTTCTCAATTCAAGATTTTCGTTTATCGAAGAGCACAAACGATTTCACTGCGTGCTTGTAAATCTTTCTGCGGTGGATTTTGCACGTCGAATTTCACTTTTACAAGCAAGATCTATTATCGATCGGTTGTATGAGTGCAATTTCCCTTGCATTGTGCTTAAAGACCCAGCGGACAGAGAGATGGAAAAATTAGCATTGGAATGTCAAAAGAAAAATCTATGTACTATTTTCCCTTCTTCTGGTGCTGCATCTTTGCTCGAAATTGCTGCATTGATTAAATATGTCAGAGGTGTAATTACTCCGGATACGTCTATTGTTCACTTTGCCTCTGCAATGAAAACTCCAGTTCTCGCTTTCTACACACCGACGCAAGAATGGAAAGAGTGGCAGCCATGGAAAGTTTCCTTCATCTCTGTCGTTGCTTCTAATAATCAATCGGTTAGCACAATTCCTGATTCGACAATAAAGGAACGATTGAATGATTTTATCACAACGATTACAAAGGAAATCAATAAATAAAATTTCCGTAAAAATAATGTAAGCTATTTGGGCATCAATTAAAATTCAATAAACGAAGAAAATAGCTATTTAGAAAAATATTAGCATTGCGATTGCAATAAAAAAGGATTGAGAAATGATATCGAGTAGATTTGACCAAAAATATATTATGGTTTTTCTTTCAATATTTGCAATAAGCTTTTTACTTTCTATTGCTTTAATGCAATTTATTGCAGCAACGCTTTTTATTCTTTGGATTTTTGAAAAAAATTCCGAGAAGAGAAAGTCTTTTGACCAGATTACTGCATTTATTTTTTTATTTGGCTTAGTTCGGTTAATCACGATCTTTTTATCTGAATATCCACAAACAAGTTACGAGGCTATTTATAAGGAAGCTTTGTTCTATACTTCTGCTGTAGCAGTTCCGTTTTATTTAAAAAATTTGGATAAACAAAATTTGCTAAAATTAGTTCTCGTTTTTATTCTTGGCGCTGCAGTAGTGTCTGTTATCGGAAGTATTAGATTTTTTGTTGGCTCTGTTGAACGTGCACAAACATTTTCTTCCGGTTACACAGCATTTTCTGGTTATTTGTTGTCATCACTCGCGGCAGCCCTGTTCTATCCAAAGAAAATCAACAGTATGAAAGGAATCCTATTTTGGTCAATCGTATATGCTGTCATTTTCATCGGACTAATTACATCACTTGGAAGAGCAAACATCGCAATTGCAGTATTCGTTTTTGCTGTGGCGCTTCTTTTTAAACAAATTCCTTTAAAACAGATTATTGTACTTGGAGTGATTGGACTGATTACATTTGGAATCTACCTTGTTCACCCATCGGAATTAATCGAAAATCGGGTAGGAAACATTACTTATCTTTCCGAACGCGATATTATCTGGCAAGGAGCAAAAGAAATTAGTTTACAACATCCATTGTTGGGATTTGGTCCTAGGACATTTCGGCAAATATTTCCATTTAAAGAAGAATTTGTTGATAAAAAAATTGGCAGTTGGCATAATGATTTTTTACAGATTTATTTTGAAAGTGGAATATTGGGATTAATTGCCTATTTGAGTTTACTCTGGATTATAATCAAAACTTCGGTTAGTCATTTCCGGAATAACAATATTGATCCTGAATTAAAATCTTTATCCCGAGCTGCTTTAATTTCTATTATTGCATTATTATTGTCATCTTTGACATCAGGATTTATGACTACGGCTGTACTTTCAATGGTTTTCATTTTTCTTGTTTCTTTGATTTCAAGGATAGATTTTGAAGTCAGTAATTTTTCACACTGAAATTTGCTTGAGCTAAGTGTGAAGTTAAAATTCATAGTATATTACATCTTGTATTAGATAAATCGGAATTGCATTTTCCGTCATTGTTGTAACAAGATGTTTTATTTTATTTCCAAACTCCATTTCTTGATTCTCCATTAAAAAACCAATATCTTGACACATAATTTAAGGGCATTGCTGATCTTCTTTGGAGAGCAGCGATGCTATTATTTTATCGAATAACATTATAGACTGAATGAAAAAGAAATTACAATCATCAAGTACGGCGACATTTATTCGTACATCCCGTTCTTCTGCAATCGAAGCAGGTTCATATCAAAAGACGATCTTAGAAAATGGCGTCAGAGTTGTTTCTGAATACATTCCCTATGTACATTCGGTATCGCTGGGAATGTGGATAACAGTTGGTTCTCGCTATGAAACAGAATTGAATAATGGAATTACACACTTTATCGAACATATTGCATTTAAGGGAACAAACAAACGAACCGCTGCAGCTATTGCCAAAAGCCTTGAACAGGTAGGAGGTTATCTGAATGCATATACGAGCAAAGAGCACACCTGTTTCTATGCGCGAGTTCTGGATGAATACGCCCCTTTGGCATTTGATGTACTCGCGGATCTTATCACGAATGCCACTCTAAAGCCGAAAGATATCGAAAAAGAAAAACTTGTCGTGATTGAAGAAATTAAACAGATGGAAGATGACCCTCTTGATTGTGTTCACGAATACTTTGAACAAGAAGTCTATCAAAATCATCCTCTACATTTTCCAATACTTGGTTCACCTAAAAACATTGAATCGTTTACACAAGAGGAGATAATTGAATTCTACCACAAGTACTACAATGCTCAAAATATTATTGTGGCATCGGCGGGCAACCTCAAACATGATGAATTACTTAATTTGTGCAACAAAAATTTTAAAAAAAATCCGAATTATTTAAGTTTACTTCATAACGACACCGATGCAGTAGTTCCTCAACAGCGCAGTGTAGAAATTCTAAAGCCAATCCAGCAGACACATATTTGTATAGGTACTATCGGATACGGCGCAAAACACGATAAAAGGTTTGCGTCACAAGTTTTGAATACTTTTCTTGGAGAAGGAATGAGTTCGCGATTATTTCAAAACATACGGGAACGATACGGGATTGCTTACTCAGTGTATAGCTTCAATAATCAAATGTCCGATACAGGAACCGTAGGAGTATATATTGCAACAGATCCATCACAAGCTGAAAGATGTATTGAATTGGTGTGGAATGAACTTGAGAAAATAAAATCTGGCCTCATTTCAAAAGCGTTATTGCAACGGACAAAAACACAAATTAAAGGAAATTTATTGTTAGGCTTGGAAAGTGTCTCAAATAGAATGAGTCATATTGCATCCAATGAATTGTACTATGGGCAATTTATTCCATTAGAAGAAATGCTGAATTCAATCGAAGCTGTAACTCTTGACGATATAATTCAAGTTGGACAAGAACTCTATCAACCATCACGAACATTATTATTACTTTTACGTCCAGATACAACAATTGAGGCGCTTCGATGACAGTAGAACAAACAAAGGAATATACAAAACCGTCTATATCAACACGAGGAAGAGAAGTACAAGGTTCTCCAATTCGTAAACTTGCATCTGTCGCCGAAGCACGAAAAAAGACTGGAATCACAGTTTATCATCTTAATATCGGTCAGCCAGATTTACCTTCGCCAGAGGTCATTGAAACTTTTCTTCATCAGATCAATCGCAGAACAATTGAGTATGCTCCTTCAAATGGGATGAGTGAAATTCTGGCGGCTTGGAAAATGTATTTTGCACATCACGACATTTTCTTTGACGAGAATGAAATGATTGTTACAACGGGAGGTTCTGAAGGACTGCTCTTTGCTCTTAACGCAGTATGCGATTCAGGAGATGAAGTATTAGTATTTGAGCCATTCTATACAAATTATAATGGCTTTGCTTCTCTTGCCAATGTTAAACTTACTCCAATTGAATTACACATTGACAATAAGTTTGCATTGCCGACAAAAGAAGAAATTGAAAAACATATTACTCCGAGAACAAAAGGAATGCTGTTCTGTAATCCATCGAATCCTACCGGAAGAATTTTTACACCTGAAGAACTCCATCGGTTAGCAACGATAGCCATAGAACATAATTTATTTATGATCTCAGATGAAGTATATCGTGAATTTTCGTATGATCGACAACCTGAGAGTATTGCCCACTTAGCTGAAGTAAAAGATAGAACAATTTTAGTTGATAGTTGCTCAAAACGATTTAATGTCTGTGGAGCACGCGTAGGTGTTCTGGCTACGAAGAATCAGGAAGTATATGATGCGGTGTTAAAATTTAGTATGGCGCGTTTGTCAGTTGCAACAATCGAACAATTGGCTATGGTTCCATTATTACAAGAACCAGAACGATACACAAAACCAATTGTTGAAGAATTTCATCGCCGTCGTGATGCAGTTTATGAATCATTAGGCACACTTAACGGTGTAACGTACTATAAACCTGAAGGAGCTTTCTACATTGTCGTCGGTTTACCGGTCGAAGATGCTGAACACTTTTCTCGCTGGATGATAGAAGAATTCGAAGACAATAATGAAACGGTACTCCTTGCTCCTGCCGCAGGATTCTATGCGACGCCCGGAAAGGGGAAGAACGAAGTGCGTATTGCATTTATGCTTACGGCACCTAACCTAATTCGTTCGATTTCCTTGATTGGAATCGCACTGGAGCAATATAGAAAACTCTATCCTTGAAGTTGAACGATGACACTGTGTGTTTGAATTTAAATTCTACTATTTGTTGATTTAAAAAATCAACAGCAGTATTTTTGAATCACTATGAAGGGGAAAGAGGCAATGTTCTCACAAATCTTAAGTGCAGCAACATTTGGAGTGGATGCAAATATTGTTGAAGTCGAAACTCACCTTGATTCAAATGTTCCAAAATTTTTTATAGTAGGATTGCCGGATAATGCGGTAAAAGAAAGCATGCACCGTGTAACTGCCGCTATCAAGAATTCTGGATTCAAGTTCCCAAACAGACGTATCACGGTAAATCTTGCTCCTGCCGACATCAAAAAAGAAGGGTCGGCATACGATCTGCCAATTGCAATTGGTATTTTACTGGCATCAGAACAAATTCACAGCTCGGTGTCGAATCAATTTTTATTTTTAGGGGAGCTTGCGCTCGATGGCGCTGTTCGCCCAATCCATGGCGCTTTAGTCATTGCACTCGAAGGAAGAAATAAGGGAGTTCGAGGAATTCTGCTTCCTGAGGAAAATGCTCAGGAAGCAGCAATGGTTGAAGGTATTGAAGTCTATCCAATTCGTACGCTTCGCGAAGCTGTCGATTTCTTACAAAGTGAACATTCATTCCTTCAACCATTTGTTGTTGATATGGAAAAAGTGTTTTCGACTGAACAGCATTACACTCTTGATTTCTCTGATGTAAAAGGGCAGGAGAGCGTTAAAAGAGCGCTTGAGATAGCTGCTGCTGGAAGCCACAACATCCTTTTAATTGGTCCGCCAGGTTCTGGGAAAACGATGCTTGCAAAAAGATTACCGACGATTCTTCCTCCATTAACATTCGAAGAGGCTCTTGAAACAACGAAGATTCATTCTGTTGCAGGACTTCTTCCAATTCATTCTGCTTTGGTTGCTGTTCGACCATTTCGATCTCCGCATCACACTATTTCCGATTCAGCGCTTGTCGGCGGTGGAACAATTCCCCGTCCTGGTGAAATATCCCTTTCGCATCATGGTGTGCTATTTCTCGATGAACTTCCAGAATTTGCACGAAACGTTCTTGAAGTTATGCGCCAACCGCTTGAAGATGGAAAAGTAACTATCAGTCGCTCCAAAATGACCGTTGAATTTCCAGCAAACTTTATGCTCGTATGCGCTATGAATCCCTGTCCCTGCGGAAACTATGGAAATCCACTTCAAGAATGCTCATGCACAACAACCCAGATTCAAAAATATGTGGGGAAAATTTCGGGACCTTTGCTCGATCGAATTGATATACACGTTGAAGTTCCAGCCGTCAGATATACTGAATTGTCATCACGCAAGAATGGTGAATCTTCATCTCAAATTCGGGAACGCGTTATTAAAGCAAGGAAAATACAAGAAGGACGATTTCGTTCAGTTCCAAAAGTTTTTAGCAATGCAGATATGCAGTCAAATGAAATTAAGAAATTCTGCGAACTCGATGCTCAAAGCGTCGAACTTCTCAAAAATGCAATGACAAAACTTGGTCTCTCAGCCCGTGCCTACGATCGAATTCTCAAAGTTAGCCGAACAATCGCCGATCTCGATGGAAGCGAAGCTATATTATCTCATCACGTTAGCGAGGCAATTCAGTACAGGAGCCTTGACAGAACTTTTTACGCCCTCTAAATTCTCCTGTTGTAAGTACTTTCGAGCTTTTGTATATTCTATTCAGGAACTGTGAACATCGGTAAAATACATATTGAAAAACCGCTAGCTCTTGCACCAATGGAAAATATAACGGATTTACCTTTCCGTCTTGTGTGCAAAGAACTTGGCGCTGATATAGTGTATACAGAATTTGTCAATACAGAAGGATTGGTGCGCAATTCCGATAAAACAAAGCTTAAAATGAATTTTTTCGAGGAAGAACGACCTTTTGGAATACAACTCTACGGCGGCAATCCAGATACAATGCATCGAGCAGCTGTTATGGCAGCCGAGTTGCAACCGGATATCATTGACATTAACTGCGGTTGCTGGGTAAAAAATGTTGTCAAAAATGGAGCCGGCTCTGATTTACTTCGTGATCTTCCAAGAATGGAAAATATTATTAAAGCGGTTGTTTCTGCTACAAATATTCCTGTTACTGTAAAAACACGATTGGGATGGGATTCTGATAATATCTGTATCATTGATGTTGCCAAAATTGTTGAACAAGCTGGCGCACAGGCTTTAACGATCCATTGTCGTACGAGGACTCAAGCACATCAAGGCGAACCTGATTTTTCCTGGATTGCAAAAGTAAAACAGGTGGTATCAATTCCAGTGATTGCGAACGGCTCTATTGACACACCAGAGAAGGTAAAAAAAATATTTGATGAAACTGGATGCGATGGAATTATGATTGGTCGTGGTGCAATTTACAATCCATGGATTTTTCAACAATCAAAGGACTATTTACAACAAGAAAAAGAAGTTGTAGAGCCGAGCTTTGAGGAACGATTGAGGGTTTTACTAAGACATTTGTACCTTGCAGTGCAAGTTAAAGGTGAACGAAGAGGCGTAATTGAATTTAGAAAGCACTATAGCGGATACCTCAAAGGATTCCCTAATGTTGCAAAAATTCGGCAGGAAGCGATGCAATATACAGAACTCGAGCCTTTAGTTGGTATGTTAATGTCATATAAAGAAACTTTAGCTAAGTCAAACCGTCAGTATATTTCCGTTATATAAGCAAGATGGATAAACAACAAATCGCAGATACGTTAGATACTATTGGTACATTATTAGAATTAAAAGGTGAAAATCCTTTTAGAACAAGAGCTTATCATAATGCAGCTCAAGCAATTCGTAATATCAATGAGGATATTGATCAATATATCGAAAATCGAACATTGACCTCAATTAAAGGGATAGGGAAAGATCTCGCTGACAAAATTACAGAAATTGCTTTAACAGGAGATTCTAACCAATTAAAAGAATTGAAGAAGCAATTCCCTGATGGTGTGCTTGCCATGCTTCGCATACCAGGTTTAGGTCCCAAAAAGGTAAAACTACTATTCGATGAATTACATATTTCATCCATTGAACAGCTCAAAGATGCCTGCCAAAAACATATTTTGAGAGATATAAAGGGATTAGGTCCAAAAACCGAAGAAAATATTTTAGCTGGAATTGAGCAAATAAATAAATCAGCAGGTAAATTCCTTTATAACGTTGCAAAGCAGGCTGCAGATGAAATTGTTTCTGTTATTGAGAAAGTAAATGGTGTAACTAAATACGAAATAGCTGGAAGTATTCGGCGAAGGAAAGAAATCATTGGCGATATAGATATTCTCGTTAGCACTCAGCCCAAAACAGTCGAAAAGGTATTCGATGCATTTGTTCAACATCCTTTAATTCAAAAAGTAATTGCTCGTGGTTCTACAAAAGCTTCGGCAGTACTCAAGAATAACATTCAATGCGATGTAAGAGTTATTGAAAATAAAGAATTTCCATTTGCATTACAATATTTTACAGGAAGCAAAGAGCATAATGTAGAAATTCGATCTCGCGCCAAAAAATATGGCTGGAGCCTAAATGAGTACGGTTTTACTCGAATTAAAGATTCAACATCTCAAAAGAAAATCCCAAAGTGTAATTCTGAAAAAGATATTTACACTGCACTCGATTTACAATATATTCCACCAGAATTAAGGGAAAATATGGGAGAAATTGAGGAAGCTGAAAAAGGACGTATTCCATTGTTAATTGAGAATTCGGATATAAATGGCGCTTTCCACTGTCACACAACTTATAGCGATGGAGCGTTAACCCCAGAAGAATTACTTAAAGTCGCTAAATCTAATAGATGGAAATTTATCGGGATAGCTGACCACAGCAAATCTGCTGCTTATGCTGGCGGAATGAGTATAGAAACTGCAAAAGAACAAATCCAACACTTACGCCATCTTGCAAAGTCTAACAACGATATTAAGCTCTTTATTGGCGTGGAATGCGATATATTACCGGATGGCAATCTTGATTATCCAGATTCTTTACTTGCACAATATGATTATGTTATCGTATCCATACATAGCAAATTTAAGATGAGCGAAGACGAGGCAACTCATAGAATTTGCAAAGCATTACAGCATCCATTTGCCACAATCCTCGGACATCCAACCGGACGTCTCTTGCTTGAGCGCGAAGGTTATCCACTCGACATTAAAGCTGTTATTGATACTGCCTCGAAACATCGCAAGCTAATCGAGATCAATTCTCACCCTATGAGATTGGATTTAGACTGGCGATGGCTTCGCTATGCAAAAGAAAAGGGGTTACTTCTTTGTATAAATCCGGATGCCCACAATGCAGAAGGTTTGAAGGATGTTGAATATGGCGTTGGAATTGCACGCAAAGGTTGGCTCGAGCCTCGGAATGTTATCAACACATGGACTAATACTCAAATTGAATCACTATTGATTTCACTGAAAAAGGGAGAATAGGTATGGAACAGCCTCAAACGAACAATAAACCATTCTTTGAAATATTATTATGTCATTTTGTGCCAGAGAGCATACAATGGAACGATTATGTCAACACACTAATTGACTTCTATAATTCTATCACTCAATGGTTTACTAACTACGTTCAAACTCAGCAGCAACAACAATCGGATAATTGCCACAAAGCAGCTAAATTGCTTCAGTCAGATTTATCTGAATTTTTATCGCTGCCGTTACGTTCCGATGAAGAACAAATTCAGGAAATTATTGCTGGACAATTTCAGCAATTTAGCAATGAGATATTATCACCTGAAGAATTATCAGTGAGCGGTTATAAATATATTCATCCTATAAATATTGATACTCACTTAAAGCAATGCTACAATCGTGATGAATTAAAATTGAAGAAGGCGCTTCCGCCCAAAATACAATCTCACACAGCCATTGACACTTGGTTTCGAGTTAGCAGGCTGGAAACATTTTTCTTACTCCAGCAAAATATTTACAATGTTTTAAATGAGCAGTTTGCCCGCATCTTCAGCTCTTTGCTATATCCATCAGCTTCGATATTCTTTGAAATTCCTTCTTCAAATTATACTCAACGAAACAAATTTAGATTGAAAATTACAATAACGGTAAATGAACGATTTGGCTCATTTGTTCCAAAATTTTATGAAGCAATTGAAAAATCAGTGTTCAACAACTTTACGATGACATTCTTACGTCCGAATGCATTGCCGTCAACAGCAAGAGATGAAATATTTCTTTTCGATGTAAGCGATAGGGAAGAGCTCAATCGACTTCGTGTCTCGTTGAGTGATTGCATATCGTCGCTACACAAAATGAAAATTCCGGTTTACCGTTTCATCAGCATACGTGAGACAGAAAAAATTGAGGAATCAACTCTTTAATGGAATCCAGACAAAAAATTAAAAGTCGCGCTCAAAAAATATTAAAACGATTGGAACGAAACTATCCAGATGTAAAGACAGCGCTTCATTATTCAACTCCTTTTCAGTTGCTTGTCGCAACGATACTTTCGGCACAATGCACCGATGCACGGGTCAATATTGTTACGCCCTATCTTTTCGCAGAGTATCCTACAATCGCCGATCTTGCAAATGCAAATCAACGGGATGTTGAGCGGATTATTCGGTCGACTGGTTTCTATCGAATGAAAGCAAAAAATATTATTGCCACAGCCAAAAAAATTATGGATGAATTCGGCGGTATAGTGCCATCAGAAATGGATGCTCTATTGAAGCTTCCGGGTGTTGGTCGCAAAACAGCAAATTGTATCTTAGGCGCAGCCTTTGGTAAAAATCAAGGCATTGTAGTCGATACCCACGTGCTTCGACTTTCAAACAGATTGGGATTAACATCGAACACCGATCCAAAAAAAGTTGAATTAGATTTAATGGATTGTATACCAAAGAGCAAGTGGTATGATTTTAGTAATTACCTAATTATCCATGGAAGAACCACTTGCCATTCACGGAAACCACTTTGTGATAAGTGCTTTCTCAATGACCTATGTCCTAAACGAAATTATAGCAAGAAGAAAGGAATTGTATGACTTACAATGGAGCTTTAGAATTACTGCACAACTATGTGGAATCCGATGCACTGCGAAAACATATGTATGCGGTTGAAAGCGCTATGAGAGCTTACGCCAAAAAATTTAACGAAGACGATGAGAAGTGGGCAATTACTGGACTCCTTCACGATTTCGATTATGAACGGTACCCGAATGCACCAGATCACCCTTTGAAAGGCGCTGAAATTCTTCGGCAACATAATTACCCTGAAGATGTTATCACAGCGATCCTTGGGCACGCCACTTATACAAATGTGGCTCGTGAATCCCTGATGGCGAAGACGCTCTATGCTTGCGATGAACTATGCGGATTTATCCATGCTGTAGCAATCATTCGACCGAATAAACTTGCTGACTTAGAAGTGTCATCTGTAAAGAAGAAACTCAAAGATAAAGGCTTTGCAAGAAACATTAGCAGAGAAGATATCAATAACGGGATTCAAGAACTACAAATTCCACTCGATGAACATATCCTGTTTGTTATCGAAGCAATGAAACAAAATAAAGAACGATTAGGGCTATAAATTTTATGCTACCAATCAAAGACATCAATCCACGACGCCGTTTCCCAATAGTCAACATTACAATAATTCTTTTAAATTGTCTCTTCTTTATATTCGAACTAAAGCTCGGACCAAGATTAGAGCAATTCATTATGTACTATGGACTTATCCCAGCGAACGTTACAACTGCTGTCATTGCTGGTACGCTGCCGCTTAACATCATTGTGCAATTTTTTTCATCAATATTTTTACACGGCGGGTGGATGCATTTAATTGGCAACATGCTCTTTCTCTGGATATTTGGAGATAACGTTGAAGACAAGCTCGGACATGGGCGATATTTATTTTTTTACTTATCGGCTGGCGTTGTTGCATCGATTGTACACATCATTGTTGCTCCATATTCACCGCTACCGACAATTGGGGCAAGTGGAGCTATTGCAGGAGTCCTCGGCGCATATTTAATCTTGTTTCCACATGCAAGGGTACTTACTCTAATTCCAATTTTTATCTTTATTCAAGTGGCAGAGCTACCAGCTTTTTTGTTAATTGTTCTGTGGTTTATTACTCAATTTTTGAACGGATTACTTTCATTAGGGATTCAATCTGTTGATAGCGGAGGAGTAGCATGGTGGGCGCACATTGGAGGATTCATTTATGGCGTCGTGCTTGCAATTCCTTTGAGGAAATACAGGTAATTTTTTAAGGAAACACGGCTTTGAAGCAAAATGAATAAATTAGGATTGAAAATAATTGCTAAGGGTTGTATATTTAATATAACCCGTTGGGGGTGATTTGGCTTCGACGGGGATGAGGATGCATAGAATTGCATACCGTGGTCACCGTGTCCACGTTAACAAAGCGGTAAAACAATAAGTGCCAATTACGATTACGCACTGGCTGCCTAATTAAAATAGGCAACCCGTCGCTTATAGGTTCGCTCATCGGCCTGTAAGACGACGTCGCTTAGATGAGCTAATCTTCGGATATTCTCAGGATTCGAAGATGAACACACCTAAAGTGTGATACTGAGATGGTGCAGGGTCAATCCTGTTCACCGGAGTTTCCTTGCACGAGAACCAAAGGTGGACTATGTATGTAGAAGTTCTATGGGTCTTCTCTTCGGACCGGGGTTCGAATCCCCGCACCTCCACGATTCAATGGAACCTTTAGCAGACCTTCCAGGAAAAAATTATGGGCAAAATGAAAATTCAATTTACGAAAATGACCGGCGCAGGAAACGACTTTATTGTTATTGACGACCGTGAAAACAAGCTTAAGAGCCCATCTCGTCTAGCGTTTAAACTTTGTGATAGACGATGGGGAATTGGCGCAGATGGCTTAATACTTCTACGAAATCATCCTCGAGCTTATTATGAAATGAAATACTACAACGCAGATGGTAGCTATGGTGGAATGTGTGGAAATGGCGGTCGTTGTATTGCTTATTATGCTATTTTGCACAAAATAGCGCCACCAAAGCACGATTTTGTTTCAGTGAATCACATTTATAAAGCCGAATCACTTGGTAATAATAAAATTGCGCTCTTAATGAAAGATCCTACTCGTATTAAATTAAAACAAAAGCTATTTATTCCTGAATTGAATCATCACATTACATATAATTTTATTGATACTGGCGCACCGCACGTTGTAATCGACATCAATGAATTTCCAATGTTTACCTTTGAAAATATCGAGATCGAAAAAATTGGAAGATTGATTCGATTCCATAAAGAATTCAAACCTGAAGGCGCCAATGTAAATATCATTGAACGAAAGGGTTCAAGAATCCATATTCGAACTTATGAGCGAGGTGTCGAGGCTGAAACTTTAGCTTGTGGAACAGGTAGTATTGCCGCAGGAATCGTTGCACATTTGCTCTGGGGAATCAGTTCGCCGGTGATATTGATACCGAAAAGTAAAAGGACATTGCAAGTATCGTTTACCTCAAATAAAGGCAAAATTTCTCGAATACGATTGATTGGTCCTGCAGAAGTAGCTTTTACGGGTACTATGGAAGTTTGATGCAACTTAATTGGATATTCTTATTTTAGATATAATACATATTATGTTGAATTGTATGTAAGATTCTTTTACTACTGGTAACCACGTATCTATTCTCACAAACATCTTATTGCTCCCTTCTCTATTCACTGAATTCTGATTTTAATCTTATTATTTCATCGAAAAGAATTCAAAAATCGGTGGACTCGACACAAACTATTTCTAACTCGCTTACAGAAATGGTATATCTAAGCAACAGTTGTTGCGGGCTTCTAAGGAATAATCCGGGTTAAGTTAGTATTGAGTTGCATTTAAGTTATGATGCGATCAACCGCTCTATTGCATTTGAGTATGCTTCTTCAGCTCTTTCAACTTCTACGGATATATAATCGTTAACCATAAACTTACGGGAATCTGTAACTGTACCAATAAGCTGGATGTGTATATTATGTTTATGCGCTAGCTCTTTCATTCTATCAATGATTTCGTTTGAGTTGGCAGTACTTACTACAATTCGAGATTGTGATTCACCAAAGAAGGCAAAATCAGGTCTATTGCTATCGAAATGGTATTTTATCGTAGCGCCGAGCTGATGATTTCCAAATAATGATTCGGCAATGGTAACAAGCAATCCACCATCAGATACATCGTGAGCAGACTTCAAGAGATGGCGCTTATTCATTGTTAATAAACAAGATTGAAGATTTTTTTCATAATTTAAATCAATATCAGGTGCATTACCTAAAGCTTGTCCATTGCACATCATTAAATATTCCGAGCCACCAATTTCACACCTATTAATTCCAAGTTCCCAGATTAAATCGCCTGCCATTTTAAAATTACTATCAAGGAAAAGATTTACATCATCTAAAATTCCGAGCATCCCTATTACTGGCGTAGGATAAATTATATCGTCAACACTTTCATTATAAAAGCTTACATTTCCACCAGTTACAGGCGTTTCTAAAACTATACATGCATCGCTAATACCACCAACAGCTTCTGCAAATTGCCAGTAAACTTCCGGATCATACGGATTTCCAAAGTTAAGGCAATTCGTAATTGCTATTGGAAGCGCTCCAACACAAACAACATTTCGAGCCGATTCTGCAACAGCAATTTGTCCACCACGTCGAGGATTAAGATATGTATATCGTCCATTGCCATCAGTTTTTAATGCTAATGCCTTTGTAGTGCCTTTAATTCTTACAATAGCAGCATCACCCGAGCCGTGAAGAATCGTGTTCGTCCGAACCTGACCATCATATTGCTCAAATACCCATTGTTTACTTGCAATTGATGAACGACCCAGCATATCAAGAAATACCTGATTATAATTTGTTATTTCAGGTAAAGATAATGGATTAAATTGATGAACTTTCTTAAGATAATCAGGTTCTTTCCGTTCCCGAATATAAACAGGCGCATCTCCGCCAAGTACTAAACTTTTTGCAGGAACATTAGCCACAACATTCTTCCCTACTCGCACTGTTACATAGCCAGAATCATTAACTACTCCTATAGCTTCAGCTTCTAAGTCCCATTTCTTAAAGATGTTAACAACATCATTCTCATGTCCTTTTTTAATAACAAAAAGCATTCGTTCCTGAGATTCTGAAAGCATAATTTCATACGGTGTCATCTCGTCTTCGCGCAAAGGAACCTTTTCAAGATCGATTTCCATTCCAGTATTTGCACGAGCGCTCATTTCTGTTGTGCTGCAGGTAATTCCCGCAGCTCCCATATCCTGAACACCTACTACATAACCCGTTTTAATAGCTTCAAGTGTTGCCTCTAAGAGCAATTTTTCTTCGAATGGATCGCCAACCTGAACTGCAGGTCTCTTTGCCTCTGAGGCTGCTGAGATTTCTTCGGAAGCAAAAGTCGCTCCGTGTATTCCATCTCGGCCTGTAGAAGAGCCCACTATCATTACTGTATTCCCTGCGCCTGATGCAGACGCTTTAGCAATTGATGAATGCTCTACAATCCCAACTGCCATTGCATTTACCAATGGGTTAATCCGATAGCACGGATCAAAATATACTTCACCCGCTACTGTAGGTACTCCAAAGCTATTTCCATAATCTCCAATTCCTTTAACGATGTTCTTAAACAAATACTGTACACGTTTATCATCTAAATTTCCAAAGCGCAGAGAATTCAAGGCAGCAATTGGTCTTGCACCCATCGAGAAAATATCTCGTAAAATTCCTCCAACGCCAGTAGCAGCACCTTGATATGGCTCAATTGCCGACGGATGGTTATGACTTTCAATCTTAAAAGCTACTGCTAAACCGTCGCCAATGTCGATAAGCCCAGCATTTTCTTCGCCAGCGGTAACCAGAAGGTTTTTCCCAGATCGAGGTAAAGTTTTAATTAAAGCAATTGAATTTTTATAACTACAATGCTCACTCCACATCACGCTATAAATTCCGAGTTCGGTATAGGTAGGAACTCTACCTAAAAATTTTATCATTAGATTATATTCATCTTCGGTTAACCCATGTTGAAGAGCTAATTCTAACGTAACCTTAGGTTCATCTTTTACTATTGGTCTATGCTTTAACATATTATATTTCCGTAAGTTAAATCGTTGATTTTAATTAAATTCTACAATTGTAATACCTGAGCCACCTTCATTCCACTCACCAAGTCTAAATGATTTTATGTGAGGATAAGTGGTCAAATAGTCTGAAATCTTCTTTCGAAGCTTACCACTTCCCTTTCCATGTATAATGCTAACTTCATGAAGTCCAGCTGAATATGCAGCATCTAAAAATGATTCTATTTCCCGAATAGCTTCTTCGCCTGTTTTACCTCTTAAATCAATTTGATTGGTTACTGTAGCAACAATATCAGCGGATTGTTGAGATTGTAGAGGTGCTGATGTATAGGATAACTTTCCACTATTCTCCTTGATTAACTCACCAAGAGGAATATTAAGTTTTGCGTAAGAGGAAACTACAGTTGCTATTCCGTTTGAAATGGAAATAATTTCTCCTGTGCCTGATCCATTCTTTATCCGCACTATATCCCCTTTCTTCAGATTTTCAGTTTCTTGTGGAATGGATGTATCAACAGATAATTCAGCAAGCTTTGCAGAAATTGAATGAAGCGTTTGTTTCGATGCTTTGATTATATTCTTATCAGCATTCTGCTCGCGTATTTCTTTAATAGTTTTTTCTATTTGAGCATAAGCATCTTGAACGATTTTTTTAGCATCTTCGACAGCACGTTTCTTTATTGTAGCTAATTCATGCTTTATTTGAACAATTTTTTGCTCATACGTGTGAGTAAGTTCCTCAAGGTGTTTTTTCTCTTCTTCAGTTTCTTTAAGCCGTTGAGCGTATAATTGAGTCTTTGACTCGATTTCTATCAAAAATTTTTCGAGTTGAACCCGTTCATTACCCAATTGCTTGCGTGAAAATGCAAGGATATCCTGTGGAAATCCTATTCGTTCAGCTAATTCGAACGCGTAACTACTTCCTGGAATTCCATGACGATATCGATATGTGGGAAGAAGAGACTGTTGATCGAATTCCATCGAACCATTAACAACGCCTTCAGTTGTTGATGCAAATGCTTTTAATGTCCCGTGGTGCGTGGTTGCAATGGTAAGAGCGCCTCGTTTTGTCAATTCAGAAAGAACGCCAATTGCAATTGCTGCTCCTTCTGCCGGGTCGGTGCCTGTGCCGATTTCATCAATTAGCACCAGTGATTTATTATCAGCGTTG
>Ga0208825_1000537_pt1 | contig 35397 bp, 36 predicted proteins | sample AD_UKC113_MetaG_FD_184450 | JGI IMG/M metagenome (GOLD analysis project Ga0208825, IMG submission 184450) | Active sludge microbial communities of municipal wastewater-treating anaerobic digesters from Hong Kong - AD_UKC113_MetaG (SPAdes)... | ecosystem: Engineered > Bioreactor > Anaerobic >... | reverse complement strand
ACTTACAACAATTATATCTTTGCCAAATCGGACAGGCAACGAAAGAAATTCTGACCACAATTCGGCCGTATTTGGTCAATGTTTCCTCAATACCATGTCCAAGTAAAAACCAATTTTCTAATCTTTTAAACTCTTCTCAAAATGGGAACAATCAAACAAGGTATCTTAGGCGGCTTTTCCGGTAAAGTCGGTACGGTCGTCGGAGGCAGCTGGAAAGGGATTTCCTACATGCGAAGTCTCGCTCAAAATGTCAAGAATCCTCGCACCGACGCGCAAATGACCCAGCGCAGCAAGTTCGCTCTTACGCTCGCTTTCCTCAAGCCCATCACCAACTATGTGCGTGTCGGCTTCAAACCCTACGCCACCAAGCAAACTGCGTTCAACGCCGCAATGTCTTATATTGTTGCAAATGCCGTTTCGGGCGAATATCCCAACCACACGTTGGATTTCGCTAAAGTTCTCGTCTCGCGAGGTTCGCTTTTCCCTGTCGAAAACGCTTCCGCCGAAGCCGATGCCGGCAAAATCACCATCTCGTGGACCGATAACAGCGGCATCAGCGATGCACTTCCCACGGATGTTGCAATGCCGTTAGTGTTCAACCCGCTCAAAGTCGAAGCCGTATTTAGCACTTCTGCCGCTGCACGCGCCGACGGCATGGCCGAAATAAATCTTCCGGCCGACTGGGCAGGCGATAACGTTGAGGTGTATCTCGGCTTCGTTTCGGCAGACGGCAAAGCCATTGCCAACAGTATCTATCTCGGTGAAAAAACCTTGATCTAAGCCTGTTTATTATCTGTTTTCCTGCTTTCAAATCCCGCTCTCCGTGGCGGGATTTTTTTAAATCGAACAACTCATAAATCCTTTTCAAATGCAACCTCTTTTTATCCCTTATCTCATAAATCACGATTGGAATCATTTCAAAGCCGGTCTCATCGTCCTGGTAGTCCTTTACGCCGGTGTGTTTCTCTCCGTCCTCATCGACTTCTTCTTCGGCATAAGGCGTGCAAAACGCATGAATATCGTCCGAACAAGTTCGGGCTATCGTCGTACCATTTCCAAACTCACCAACTATTTCGGCTTGATGCTCATGCTTTCCATTGCCGACATCGTGGCAAGTGTAATTTTCAAAATGCCCTATTTCACCGTTGCCGGAGCTATAGGCATTGTTTTGGTCGAAGCCAAATCGGTGTTCGAAAATCTGAAGCAACAAGAGAAAAGCATTGCCGAAGTGCAATCCGTGCTTTTGAAAATCCTCGAAAACAAAGACGAAATTCAAGCCATTCTTTCCCTGCTTAATGCCGATAAAAAGGAGGATAAACAATGATGCCGAGAGGACTTCGCAACAACAACCCGTTGAACATCCGCCACAGTGCCGATCGTTTCCGGGGTGAAATTGCCGGAACGGACAAAAGTTTCAAAACTTTTTCGTCCCTTGCTTACGGCTATCGTGCCGCCTTTGTAATTCTGGGCACCTATCTTTCGCAGGGATGCAACACCATCGAAAAGATCATTTCCCGTTGGGCTCCACCCGCCGAAAACGATACCGAAAGCTACATTTCCCAAGTCGAAAGATATTCGGGCGTTTCCCGCCACAAAGAACTTACCTCTGCGAGCGGAACCGAATATATGATGATCGTTGCGGCAATGAGTTTCGTCGAAAACGGACAAAATGCCGATATTGCCCAAGTGCAGGCAGGGTTCAATCTTCAAACCAAAATCAAAATCCAATGAAAAAGCTACTTTTCCTCGCAGCAATAGCCACGATGTCGTATTCCTGCAAATCGGTTAAATACGTTCCTGTGGAAACTACCAAAATCGAGTACAGAGATAATATCGTCAGAGACTCAATTTTTCGTTATGATTCCATTTTCGTCAAGGATAAAGGTGATACGCTGATTTTGGAACGATACAAATATCTCTACAAAAACCGCATTGTCAAAGATTCAATCTTTGTCAACGACACCATCCACATTCCCTATCCGGTAGAAGTTGTCAAACAAATAAAAACACCCCTTTCAAGCTTTCAAAACTTCCAAATCTTGTGCGGACGCTTTGTTCTCTTTGCTTTATTGTTTGTGGCCATCTACTTTGTGTGGAAACTGAAATAGTCCTCATACAATTTGCCGACCAATTGAATCCCGCCCCAAAGTGCGGGATTTTTTTAAAATCCAAGTATTCGAATCTATCAAAAATGAAATATATTTGTGTCTCATTTATGCAATTTATAAATACTTATCGAAATAGACATATATCATTAAATATCAAAGATATAATTCTTATACTTGTTTATCATATATTTGTAACATATTTGCTACATATATTTATAAGTTATTGATTTAAAATACTCATTACATTTGAGGAAGTAAAATAAACTCGAAAAACAAGGATTAATATCCCTATTCAAACCACTGTAAATAATTGTTTTACAGTGGTTTTTTTATTTGCAGTCTCTCCCGGCCGGGCTCAATCTCGAAGAACGCCGAAAAAAGAGAGAGAATTTTCGACCTATTCACCTTTAGTATCATGTTACTAACAAACATCGATGATCCTGTTATTCAGCCAAATTCAATTGTCGGTACCGAAAAAAAATACAATTTCCACGAAATCATCTATGGCCATCTCAGGCCATGGTTAACGGGAGCCTACTTTCGAGAGCCGCATTATATCGATCTATTACGAAATTTTGTCCGTACGCCCAAAAACTCGTCCCCCCACTACCGGATCAGCCGTAGCGAGGCCCCTTTTACGGCCAAAATAAAATATTACCTGTGCTTAATCGATAACGATACTACAGGGATTATCAATCAGTTAATAAAAGAAGAAAAAAATAGCAAAAATCTGATTGCCTACAAAATAGATAAAAGTCGGAAAGAGCTAATCGATTTGTTGGTCGAAATCCAGGCCCTTATTGAACAAAGAAAGTTCGCCGACGAAGACATTTGTTCAAAAGAAGTCTATTCGGACGCCGATTGCAATCAAAAGGAGTGTGCATACATTTTTCATTATTTGTTCGACGCATGCGTATGCTGTCTGCTCGAAATACAAGCCGATTTTGCAAAATTTATTCCCCAAAACGATTTACTGACCGTTGGGGACATTTACAATATGATCGTGAAAAAACCGTTTTCGGAAGAACAATTTATTCGGGAAATCGATGTAACGGAAACGGATGCGGGGCTAATTTCGCCATCTTTCCAACTGAAAAAAGACGAAAGTTTTGTCCGACAATATGCACACGAAAAATATTCGACTTTCATGGATGAAGTTGAGTTTTACCGTTTCGACCAATTGCCAAAAATAAGCACGCTGAATTCCGTTCCCCAAAATCGGCTCATACGAAAGATCATCGAAAACCCGCTACCCTATTCCATTGCCATGCTATCCTATTTGGGATACCTCGACAGTTTGCACAAATCTTATGCCCTGAGCAAGGTAAACATATACCTGCATATTGCCAAAGCCTTCCATACCGACGTAAGAACCGTGAAAGGGAATTGCCTGGTTTTAAATCCCTATTCCAAAGAAGATCGATGCAAATATCAGGCGGACCGATATCTTGGTAAGGTGGAAAAGGATTATCAAGCTATTTTAGAAAGTTCGTAAAGTTACAAAGTTCATAAAGTTTTTCTTTCAACACCTTGCCGGCGAAAATATTTACTTGTGCCGTTTTTATTAGTGGCACAGACGGATGTCAGTGCCGGCAAAAAAGAACACTGATCGATTAGATGATTTATCGATTTACTGATGAATTCCGGATGATGCAGGGGTATAATATTTCTTCACTTCTTTCTTAAATTCTCAATTATCAATTGTCAATTGTCAATTACATCATAACACCCCCCGCCTTCGGCGGTACCCCTCTTATCTTAAGAGGGGAGTCGGATCACACTTGCCATTAACTGTCCCCTTAAGATAAGGGGACAAGCGCTGCCGCCAGGCAGTGCAGGGGTTATGATATTTCTTCACTTCCGACTTCTTCACTTTTTCCGGCAACACAAAGCAACCCGACGCATTCGATACCGATTTGGGAAACATCCTATTAACCGAAACTATATTTGTCTTCGGATAAGGTTTGGGTCGTACTTCGCTCTTGTATCGCTCACGCCGAATCCATTCAATAAAACCAATTTTATCAACAACTAAATTTTTTACAAAATGGGAACAATTAGACAAGGTATCTTGGGCGGTTTTTCCGGAAAAGTAGGAACCGTCGTAGGCGGGAGTTGGAAAGGAATTTCCTTTATGCGGGCTCAGCCTAAAAGCATCAAAAATCCCCGCACCGAAAAGCAGCTAAGTCAACGAACAAAATTTTCGCTCGCGCTGGTTTTCCTCAAACCGTTGATTCATGTCCTGCGCACCGGGTTCAAGCCCTATGCCAACAATCAAAGTGCATTCAATGCAGCCATGTCCTACATGCTGGCTAACGCCATTTCGGGTGATTTTCCCAATTATCGCATCGATTTCCCCTCTGCACTCATTTCTCGTGGATCGTTGACCCCTGCCATGAACGGGGTAGCTGTTTCGCAGGATGGGAATATCGTTGTTTCGTGGGACGACAACACCGGACTGGGGACGGCCAAAGCCTCCGACAAGGCTTTGATTGCCCTATACAATGCCGACCGTAATGAAGCCGTTACGGAGGTTGCCGGAGCCACACGTGCTGCAGGTACGCAAGTCATTCCCATTCCGGCCGATTGGGCAGATGAAGAAGTGCACATTTATTTGGGATTCGTCTCCGAGGATGCCAATAATGTGGCGACCAGCGTTTATCTGGGAAAAACAACCATTGGCTCGTTGTAGGCCGATTCGGCAATGACTGCATCGAATCCCGCTCCTCGGGGCGGGATTCTTGAAATGCAACCCACTTCAATTTATATCTAATTATATCCTGATGAAAACTCTTTTTATTCCATATCTTTTAAATCGCGACTGGACTCATTTACAGGAATTACTCGCCGTTGTGTCCGTTCTCTATGTTTGTGTGTTCGTGGCCGTCGTTATCGATTTGTTTTTTGGCGTAAGGCGTGCAAAACAGTTGAACATCGTTCGCACAAGTTTTGGTTATCGTCGCACCATTTCCAAACTCACCAACTATTTCGGCTTGATGCTCATGCTTTCCATTGCCGACATCGTGGCAAGTGTAGTATTCAAAATGCCCTATTTCACCGTTGCCGGAGCTATAGGCATCGTGTTGGTCGAAGCCAAATCGGTGTTCGAAAATCTGAAACAGCAGGAGAAAAGCATTGCCGAAGTGCAATCCGTGCTTTTGAAAATCCTCGAAAACAAAGACGAAATTCAAGCCATTCTTGCCTTGCTTAATGCCGATAAAAAGGAGGATAAACAATGATGCCGAGAGGACTTCGCAACAACAATCCGTTGAACATCCGCCACAGTGCCGATCGTTTCCGGGGTGAAATTGCCGGAACGGACAAAAGTTTCAAAACTTTTTCGTCCCTTGCTTACGGCTATCGTGCCGCCTTTGTAATTCTCGGCACCTATCTTTCGCAGGGATGCAACACCATCGAAAAGATCATTTCCCGTTGGGCTCCACCCGCCGAAAACGATACCGAAAGCTACATTTCCCAAGTCGAAAAGTATTCGGGCGTTCCCCGCCACAAAGAACTTACCTCTGCGAGCGGAACCGAATATATGATGATCGTTGCGGCAATGAGTTTCGTCGAAAACGGACAAAATGCCGATATTGCCCAAGTGCAGGCAGGGTTCAATTTACAAACCAAAATCAAAAACCAATGAAAAAGCTGCTTCTCCTCACAGTAATAGCCACGATGTCGTATTCCTGCAAATCGGTAAAATACGTTCCTGTAGAAACTACCAAAATCGAATATCGTGACAACCTTATCCGGGACTCGGTTGTCCATTACGATTCTGTCTATGTGTACGATACAGGCGACACGGTGATTTTGGAACGATACAAATATCTCTACAAAAACCGCATTGTCAAAGATTCAATCTTTGTCAACGACACCATCCGCATTCCCTATCCGGTAGAAGTCGTCAAACAGGTAAAAACACCCCTTTCAAGCTTTCAAAACTTCCAAATCCGGTGCGGACAAATTTTGCTATTTTCGTTGCTACTGTGCGCAATTATTGTATTTTTGAGGTTAAGATTCCCACGCAAATAAGGTTTGACGTAAAATAATACTGTGGGCATCCCCTTGCCGGCGCACGTATTTACTTGTGCCGTTTATTACCGGCAAAGGCAAAAAAGAACACTGATCGATTAGATGATTTATCGATTTACTGATGAATTCCGGATGATGCAGGGGATATAATATTTCTTCACTTCTTTCTTAAATTCTCAATTATTCATTATCCATTGATTCTTGGGGCGTTGCCCCAAACCCCACATTCTTTTTTGCCTTGATGCAAAAAAGTATGCAAAAAAGATCAAGACTGCATCTCCTCATCGACCCGATAACTGCTTGTTCGCTAAAAGACAAATAACTCGCCGCCTTGCGGCGGCTCAAACAGCTTGTCTTTTGCCTGACGGCACGCTCTCTGCGCAGATCGGGGGCCCCGATGAAGAGATGAGGTCGGGATAGTACCTGAGAATGGTTAATGAGAAAAGAAATGAGGGAGTAAACGAGTTATCCGTAATTCATGAGGCAACCTCAATTTTGATTACCCACACTATTTCACATAGAGCCATCAAAATTGAATTTGACTCGCGAATAACATCCTTTCCCGGAATTCTTTCTTCCTCAACTTCTTTGTTTCTTCACTTCTTTCTTAAATTCTCAATTATGGGATCACACCATCTAAACCGTCCCCTTAAGATAAGGGGACAAGTGCTGCCGCCAGGCAGTGCAGGGGTTATGATATTTCTCCATTTCTTTTTCATTAGCGCAAGTTTCCAAACTACCTGTCGCTTTGCGGCCAAATTACGCTGACGCTAAACTTGAACGGAAAATATTGGGGCGCTTTATGGTGGTTTCGAGAGCCTCAACCACCATTCGAGAGCCTCAACCACCATTCGAGAGCCTCAACCACCATTCGAGAGCCTCAACCACCATTTGCGCTCTTAATCCTTGTTTTAGTGGAATATGCGCTGCGAGAGGAAATACTAAACCGTATCAAGAAACTTGGTTGTGTCTTAATCCTTGTTTTAGTGGAATATGCGCCGCGAGTGTTTCAAAAGTTAAAAGCGTCGGCTATCTTACTGAAAGTCTTAATCCTTGTTTTAGTGGAATATGCGCCGCGAGACGAATAAGACATCAACAAAACAAAACAACCGATTAAAGTCTTAATCCTTGTTTTAGTGGAATATGCGCCGCGAGCCAGAAGAAAACGACGAATATAAATGGACGTATGATGTCTTAATCCTTGTTTTAGTGGAATATGCGCCGCGAGAGCTAACAAAGTGGAGGATTTAGCTAACATGGTCTTAATCCTTGTTTTAGTGGAATATGCGCCGCGAGATCGCTATGTATATAGGTACATAAATTACGATGAAAAAAGTCTTAATCCTTGTTTTAGTGGAATATGCGCCGCGAGACGGACGAATTGAAAATAAACGGTTATTATTCGAGCAGTCTTAATCCTTGTTTTAGTGGAATATGCGCCGCGAGAAATAGACGGCTGCCGGGTGATTAAGAAAAAGAACAGGTCTTAATCCTTGTTTTAGTGGAATATGCGCCGCGAGTCCACGTGAGTTGGTGAGGTGAAAAACACCGGTCAAAAGTCTTAATCCTTGTTTTAGTGGAATATGCGCCGCGAGCAGTCAGAGACCCGTCGCAAGAATGCGGCGAGGATCGTCTTAATCCTTGTTTTAGTGGAATATGCGCCGCGAGCGCTACTATTGCGGCGTTAAGAATCGAGGCTGGCCAGTCTTAATCCTTGTTTTAGTGGAATATGCGCCGCGAGAGTTAGAAAAAAGTTAATAAAAAAAAGTCATCTGTTGGTCTTAATCCTTGTTTTAGTGGAATATGCGCCGCGAGTTATTGTAAAGGAAGGTTATCATGTAATCTCTGTGTCTTAATCCTTGTTTTAGTGGAATATGCGCCGCGAGTTGTATAATTTTTACAATTATAGAAAAAATAGGTAGTCTTAATCCTTGTTTTAGTGGAATATGCGCCGCGAGTATGTTAAAAATGAGTCGGTTAACTGACTTGTCAAAAGTCTTAATCCTTGTTTTAGTGGAATATGCGCCGCGAGATTGCTGCGTTACGTGTGCAGGCAGGCCAAAGTGAGAGTCTTAATCCTTGTTTTAGTGGAATATGCGCCGCGAGAATAACAAATACATTAGTTAGTAGTCCAGAAGAGATTGGTCTTAATCCTTGTTTTAGTGGAATATGCGCCGCGAGTGTTAAAAATGAGTCGTTTATCGGACTTATCGAAGTGTCTTAATCCTTGTTTTAGTGGAATATGCGCCGCGAGCTCCAATCGATTCAAACTACGGGTGGATAGATTGGTCTTAATCCTTGTTTTAGTGGAATATGCGCCGCGAGAATAATTTATGGCAGAGAAAGAAAAAATCACTGCCTGTCTTAATCCTTGTTTTAGTGGAATATGCGCCGCGAGATGAGGGTGAATCAAGAGTGGTAAAATCGGTGGGATGTCTTAATCCTTGTTTTAGTGGAATATGCGCCGCGAGCGAGACCCGCAGAAAGAATGCGGCTCGGGTCTTCGAGGTCTTAATCCTTGTTTTAGTGGAATATGCGCCGCGAGAGCAAAACTCGTTATTTAGCTAAATTACTGCATGTTACGTCTCTATTTTAGTGGCAAATCGATGAATTTCTTCAAAAAAACGTCCTTTTTTTAGAGGCTGCAAAAGTACAAAAAAAATCAATATGTCAAAGATCTTTTCGAAAGAATATAAATCTATCAGAAAAACAGTGTGTTGCGAACATTCATGATTAAATCTACATCAATGTTTTTCCCAATGATCTTCATCGATTGCAAATAATCGGAAGAGATGGGAACCACAAGAATGCTGTCTTCGTTTTCGTAACATTGCTGCACCAATGCAAGTTCCGTTCGTATTCTTTCGTAGGTGTCGATCGGGAGGTCGGCCAGGAATATGGATTTTTGAACACGCGTGCATCCGCTGCGAAGCAAATATTTCACAATTTGATTGCGAACACGTGTACTTTCGATATCGTACATTACAAAAAAGAGCATATTGTTTGCAGGTCGTTTAGGTTGTTTGACAATATTGAGCAGGAAGGCAACCCGTTCGTCGAGCGATTTCAATCCTTCCAAATTGCCGACATGTCGGTTTGGCGAAAGTGGACGAGACATACCCGCTTGCGAAAATTTTTTCATTTTCTCTACAAAACTTAAGGGCTGTCTTTTTTTCATATCTCGTAAAACAGTTTTAAAAAATTAATGTCTATCTCGATTGAATAAAAGCCTGTACAAGATCGGCAAGCAGTTGATTCATCTCCGCTGAAGTGCCGGTACGCGGCGACTGAACAACCGAAAATCCACGTTTGCCATAAAAAAGATTTACTTCTGCCTGCTTGTGTGCGATGGATGCCTGAATTTTTTTACCGTAGCTGATGCTGCGAATTTCGTTGACGACAACTCCGGCATCGAGCAAGAATACTTGCAAATCGGTCATAATTTCGTTCAGTTGTTCCGGCACATAAGCAGGCGGTTTCTCTATCGGCTTGGGCACTTTAAAGAGAATGGCCTTAATTTTACCGATAACGTCGTCATCCACATCCGACTTTTCTCCCAAAGGTTCGGGCTGTCGTTGCTGCTTTTTGAGTTCATTTTCGATCGATTTTTTTGCCTGCAACGTTTCGAACGTATTATTGACGTCGATAAACGCATGTATTTCTATTGGAGTGGCATTCGGATTATAAAAAGCATTCGGATCGAAGCTGACAAAACATGCACGGGTAACATCGCTTGTACGCAGATCTGCCACCTGCTGCAAACCGTATTGCCGGGAAAAATCGGTTAAAAACGATTTGTAGAAAGCCGTGAAAATACCTGCGTCATAACACCGCTCCGCGAGACGAAACAAAACTTTGATTCCGTCTTCTCCGGGCGAAACAAATGACAGCAGCGTGCGGGAATCATTTTCAATTTTTTGCCGCAACGATTGCACATTCAATCCTTTTTCCGAAATATGGTCAATGTCAATGACAAAGCAGTCGCAATAAGCAAAGTTTTCGGTACGACGAATATTGGGATTGAATATGCCGCAAACAAAGTATGGCAATTGTTTTTTGAGTGCAGCATACTGTTTGGCATCGATATTGCGAACAATGCGCAATTGTCTTATTTTGTTCTGAAGGTCGGGGCTGGGGCTTTTGATGACTTGAAACAACTGCTCAACTTCCATTTTTCGGAGAGGATCGCCAACTGTTGTAATGCTTCTACCTACCTGTATCATAGCCGTTTCTGCTTTTACATATACGTTTTAAATTTTTGAGCCAAATTTTGTGCATAAAGGAAAATATGTGACAAGCGACTGCGATTGATTCCGTTCATCAGAATTACTTCGTCGAGATAATCGTTGAGCGACTGGATGACGATGCGACGGCCCAATGCCTCGAGCCAGTAGGAGCCATCGGATTTCACGGAATAAAATTCGTCGGTGATGATGTCGCGTTGCATCACCAATGTAAACACAACATAATCCACCCAAATACGATATAGCTCGATGACATCATACACCAGTACGGGGCGATTATAATCGTCACGATGAAAAACGCCGATATAAGGGTCGATGCCGGCACGAATGAGCGCTCCTTCTATTTTACCGTACAGAAATCCGTATCCGTAGTTGAGAAAAGCATTGACGACATCAGTAGCCGGATGCTGAGATCGTTGAGCAAACCGGAGCTTGTCCGGAATGAAAAGATTGAGTGTTTCGAAATAGATTCGCGAAGCCTGCCCTTCCCATCCTCTGAGCGCAGGGGCTATATCCGAAATCACTTCTCCGTCGAGCGACTTCACTTTCGCCCGATAGTCTTCTATCCGTTGGATTGCTTTGTCCACAAGGTGTTGCGTGCGATCGTCATTCACCATCATCGACAGGATGAGCGCCTGCTGATTTTCCATTTTTTGTGCGATGACCTCTTTGATCCATGACACGGCATCTTTGGACAGCGTGAAATTGAGTTGACCCTTGCGGATAGTGGAAATCGATCCATATTTATTGCTCCACACCCTACCAACAGGTTCGCCGGAGTTATCGAGAAAAAGAATTTCGATTTCGTTTTGGATGGCCAGCAACACGGCATCACTGGTGATTTGGGCTCCCCTGCCGATTTGGATCGAAGTAATGCCTTCCACAGGCACGCGCTGTTTGCCATCCTTATGCAAAATGACAAAGCAGTCGTTGTCGCGACTGAGGGAGGTGCCGAATGTATTAATAATTAAATCCATAATAAAGTTTGTGGAAAATTATTTGGAAATGTAAAAATCGTTCACGATATGCAATTGTTTTCGGGCACGCGTGACAGCGGTATAAATCCATTGATAGTCGGCCGAACGGGCTTCGAGGGTCAGATTGCGAGGGATATCTACAAATACACTATCCCATTCGCCACCTTGTGCTTTGTGACAGGTGATGGCATATCCATAGACACAGCGCAATGCATTCAAAAATTCATCATCCATGAGTCGTTCTCTGAACTGTGACGATTTTTGTTTCACTCCCTGCTCTTTCATCCTTCGATAAAAATCGATAAACAGGGCTTTTTGCTGTCCCGGCAACAAATTGGGGGCATTGCCATAGAGAATGTCTTCGATGACGTATTGCGAAAACCTTCGCCCCGATACCAATTCTTTGACTTCGACAAGCAGAAATGAAAGCTGAGCACGTTGATAGCGCACTTTTTTCACCTGTTCCACCATTACCATGTCGCCGTTCATTAATCCCGAAATGGGATTGTTTTGAGTCACCATCAGCAGGTCGCCCTCCTGCAGCGTATTTCGGTAATGGAGTGCCGAACGGATGAGTTTGTTGAGGTTGTTGCATTTGGCATTCGACGACGAAATGAGCGTAGCGGCTTCGAAGTTGCGATTTCGGATGAGATTGATATAGTCGTTGATCATCGAAGCAATATCGTGATGCAGATGGATGTGTTGGTAATTGCCCAGGGGAAGTTTTCCCCATTTCACCTGCGGTGGTTCGATGCATAACCGGCGAATGCGTTGTGCGGCCAGAATGATGGAATTGTCCAACTGCTGACGAACAATATCGGTGAGTGTGTATTCCACGGCATGTACGTTCAACACATTCCGGAAGTATTCTACCGAAAGAGCCGGCGACAGATCCTGTCCGATGGGTGGAAGCTGACATTCGTCACCCACAAATACAAATTTTCCGTCCGGATCGTATTTCATCAGATCCGATAATGTGCGTCCACTGCCAAACTGCGCCTGCACGGCATTTTCGTCGATCGTGTCGGATATCATGGAAGCTTCGTCCACGATGTAATATCGCTGTTTGTCATTTTTTTCTTTAACCGACGTAAGAAAATAGGTTAGATAGAGTTGCCCGGTTTTATCCACCCCCACTTCATCTTCATTTCGAATAACTTCTTCCAAATCCTGATTGAAATCGTTGAAAACATAGATGACCGAATGGATGGTTTGAGCCTTTCTTCTCGACATGTTGGTCAAGATTTTGGCTGCACGTCCGGTGGAGGCCATCAGGGTATATTGAGCATTGTCCTGTCGGGCAATTTCATCAATGAAATATCGGATCAGCGTGGTTTTACCGGTTCCCGCATAACCTTTCAGAATAAATACTTTTAATTCGTTATCGGCGACAAATTTTTGAAAATGTTGAAATGTTTTCTTTTGATTCGGAGTCAATTCAAAAACACTTTCTTTGTGAACTACAATCTTTTCTTTTTCCATTCTTCGTTATATGTTGAAATAATTCCGAAAACGGACAAAAACGAAACGCATTTCTTTTTGTCCGTTGCCCAAATCGGTGCTCATTCGTTCAGTAGTGGAAGCGATGCAGGGCACACCGTCCACGCGAAGCATCTGCAACAAAGCATAGGTAAAAGTCATTTCGCCCATCAAATGCACTGTTACCGATTCGTCGGCCGACTTTTCGGCCAATTGGTGCACACGTCGACGGTATTCTTCGGCCAGTTGAGCTACATATTGTTCATCACCTGCCGGATCAACCGGAGGGAAAGGCAAATCCACACATTCGCCAAAAGCCTGTGCTGCCTGCTTCTGAGTTATATCCCATTGTTCGTATGGATGATTGGAAAGGTTGATGAGCATGAGCTGTTATTTTTTTGCAATTTTCAAAATTTGTTCTACTATTTGGTTCCACTTTTCCGTTACTGTAAAATATGATTTGCCAAAATAAGTGATATTCATACTCTTGGCAACTCTGCTCAATTGCTCGTCATCCTCATTTAGTGCAAAAATATAGGTATGCGCAGGCAAACCAAACATCGATTCCTTGATGGCAACTGCTTTATAAACGATTTCGTTAAACATTCTATTGGTATCAAAACCGGTTTTACATTCGATAACAAACAAATGATTTTGGTAAGTAAATACTACATCCAAATCGTTATTGAAAGCGCCTTCTTCTTTTTTCAACTTAACGCCGATGGCCATATCGTCTGCCGGAATGCTTTCTTTAATTTTATTATAAACATATTCTTCGAACCAACCGCCGGTAAGATATTGTACTTCATACTTGGAAAGCGAGTTCTCATTATTTCCAAATTGAATTTTATCCAGAAAATCATTTAATCCGGGAATAGCAATTTGCTTTCCCTTCAGATTGAGACCCTTTTCAACCTTATCTATATCCTTAATTCCGATATTACGATAATACTCTCTGATTTTATTCAAAATTGCTGAATCATTTTTCGAAAATGGTTCGTTGAACAGTCGAAAATACGATTCCGTATATTCTTTTTCCCTTACGATATCGTCATCTCTTTTGAGTTCATTAAATAATAAGCCGTAAAGCGAAAGATATTCGTCAATTTTAAGTCGGTAGTTAATTTCTTCTTCTTCGTCCAGAAAAGGTTTCAGCAAAGCATTATGTGGAAACGGAATATAGAAAAATTCACTGTCGTATTTACAGAACAATTGATAAATGGCAAGCGACATGTATTTTGTTCCACCCGTTAGATTTACGACGTAATGTTTATCCCGACTAAGATGCTCGGCAATTGCAGCGGTCATTTCGTTCCATTTTTCCTCCTGATTCTTTTCGAGAAGAATCGTATCTATCTCGTTTTGTTCGCATTTAAGCGTTTGGATAAGCCATTTTGGCTCATTTTTCATTTCCTGCGTAGCAATCAAAAGCATTTCATCTCCTTGCTTTTGTCTATCCTTAATAAAAAGATAATTAGGAATGGTCTGTTTGGAAATAATACTTACCAAGACTCGATTTGTTTTCATAAATTTTTATTCAATGATTTTCAATCTCATAAAACCATATACATCGCTGTCTTCGTCTATTCGACGCGTTTTTGGAAAGTCGTACTCCTGATAACGTTGATTATTGGGACGGGCTGCATTAATAACATCCTCGAAATTATCCAGATATTCAGTCCATGCGCCGGTGATGAAACGCCACCCCGAAGCATGTCCGATGCGGAGAACACAGGCGTCTTGATTTTTTATTTCGTTAATTTCATCGAGAATTATTTCCATCGATTCGATATAATCTTCAGAACCGGTCAGTTGAATATCTTGCCAATATGCTATTTCGGATTCAACCAGTTTTTTTGTATGATTGTTAATTGAAGCAAATAACGAAGCCAATGACTGCATGGGTTCGGGAAGTTTTCCCAATTTCGAATATTTCTTTTTTGCAAGGTCATAATAATCGGTGTCGATTTTCATTTCGAAAATGCTTCTTTCCTTGGGTCCGATCGCTTCAATGAGTTGGGGCTTGCTTTTATCTTTTAACTCATCCTTGCCCTTTCGGATATTCAGATTGATCATGCGCGAAGCAATGATGCAATCGTCCTCGAAATAGGCATCGCCCACGCGGACAAATCGAAAGATATCGGAATTGGGATCAACTCCGAAAAGTTTTTTTTCAACGCCGCTTGCAGATGCATTTCGATAACCTCTCTTTTCTGTAAAAACACTCTCTTGAATTTCTTTGATCTGTTCTTGATTTTGAAGTGCAATTATTTCCGACAAAACCGCTGTCCGAATGGCACCCTTGATGGAACTACCAGGAATGTAAGGCTTGCCTCTTCCGTCGTGGATGATTTCCTTCAACGTATCGTTGGGTCCGACATCTGCATAACAAGTGATTTGTTCGGTGGTATAATCCCATATGGAGGCTTTTGGGGCAAATCGCTGTACAAGCTTTATCGTTGATTCTTTCTTTTCGATGCTTGCCATCCAATGATCCAAATGCTCTTCGCCAATCAAATCAAGAATTTTCCGATCATCTACAATAAAGATATATCGGTCGTCGCCACTTCCCTGAACCACAAAATCGGTATGGTTTTGCAGCATGTTGCCCGATCCGATATGGACAGGCGTAAGGGTTTCTATTTGAATTTTATTCATATGCTGTCAGATTAACGGATACAACAAACGGTTTGCCACTCCGATAGACGGGATGCATACGCGGATCGTTCCAGCGTGGCTGCAAATCGACAATTTTACCGGAAAGATGTTCTCGCGTCGAGAAAACCGATCCTGTGGTAAACATAAACACCGAGCGTTTTCGCAAATGGCGCAGTGTATCTTCAACGCTGCCTGCCATGTAACCGCCACGAAGAGTGATATCGAATTTTGAGTCGGAAAGATTGAGCTGCAACAGTTCATTTTCGTCCTTGGGCAAATAGAGCGATAGAACCATTTGTCCGTTGGCTTGCGCCGTATCGGGAAGTTCAAGGAATTCGTCTGTTTTGTTTATTTCAAATTTTCCTCCACCCACATTTTTGTCCGTTCCCAAGCCGGTTTCGCCGAGTTGCTCGAAAAGACGTTTTATTTCTACGAAAACAGAGGCTTCACAATCCACTAAAACATAGAGTCCGGAATCGTCGTTGAAGAAATTCCATTCGAAATAAAAAGGTTCGGCATCGCCATCTCCTTCACGAGGCACCGACACGCGTTGATGAACGTCAGCTTTCGACAATTTCACTTCCATTTCTTCGATGGAGAGAAAATTTCCCTTCAGTTGATTTTTGGCAACAGTAACCGATTTACCGGCAATCAATTCCTTCCAAAGAGGCAGTTCGATGTATTTCACCTTTTTCAGATCTTTTCGAACAGCCTGTTCTTCCGTGTCCTTTACCTTCACATTGATTTTTCCCTGCATTTTTGGCAAAAAATAGTGATTCTGATAGTAGGGAAATGCCGAACTCAATGTGAATGATTCCAGAAATCTCGGCAAATCGTCGGCATTGCCGTTTTGTGCCCGCAAAGCGGCGAGTGCACTCGACAGGGTGTCGCTTTGCAATTCGGAAGCCGAAAAATCGTAATTTTCCTTTCCTGTTCCGATGTGCAGTGGCGACAGCTTTGAGAGCTTAATGATATGATAACTTGGCATGGCTTATTTCATTCGAAAGGATACATTTTTTCCACTTCTTCATTGATTTTGATTTCAACCTGGCCATATCCGCGGGAACCCTGTCCTCCCAAATAATCGTCTTGCAACAGATCGATGGCTTGTTTGAGTGTTTTTCTCAGTTTGTTTTCGTCGTCATCATCAAAGACATTCAATACCATGCTCAGATTGAATCTTGCCCCGGCAGGCACACGTTCGAAAGTACGCGGATTGGCTTTTGCCGTCACTCTGTCGATGGCTACTTCCGTTTTGCTTTCGGTGTAAGGCATTTCTGTTTTGTTTAAATCGACAGATGTTTCGTCTAATTTGGCATCGCGAATAATAATGCGTGACGGATGACTTTGTGCGCTATCGGAGGAGACTCCGAATAATGCCCCCGAAAGAGAGTTGGGATCGGTGCTTGCCAAAAAGTTGCCATTCTTTTCTGAAAAACAACCATTTTTAAGTTCGACCAACGAGCGCAATTTCCCTTTTAGTGAACTTCCGGGAATATAAGGAATATTATCGAGTGGATTTCTTACCACAAATTTGTCAGGACCGCCTATATTCAAGGCAGCGTTGGTTCCTCCTATATGTAACCCCGTTTTGAGGGTAATGGTGCAATCATACACAATTTTTTTCTTTAAAGTGCTCATAATTATAAATTTAATCTGTTAATGTATTCTGTTTATTATTATCGTTAAAGGTTAATCTTTTCCGCCATAAGCTTTATGATAGGCTAAAATGGCTTCAAAAAAATTTGCAAATTTATTGAAAGTTATTTGATCATTTACATACTTTGAAGCTTCATCAAAAACAAGTTTAAATAGCTCTAATCCTCGATTCTGTTTTTCCCTGCCATAAGCATAGGCTACTTTTGGGCGAAGAAGTAAGAACGAAGCTTTGTTGTCTTCGAAATTCCCCATTTGAATTCGTTTAATCTCCCCGTAAATGCTTCTGATTTTAGAATTCGTTAAACCTTCATCGGCCATAAATCTACCGGCAGATTCGGCATAATTAATCATTTTAGTGTCTGCTTCTTTTGTTATCCAATCTTTTAAAAAAGGATATTTATTAAACCAATCCTTAGCAGATAATTTTGTAGAATTATTATCTTCTGAATTGTTTTTAGATCTGTTACCTGTGTCGTACATAGTGGTATAATTTTAAATATTAGTTTATTTTGTTATGTTTCTCATTTCCAATTCCGCCCAACGGGCGGCAAAAGCCCACAATTCGAGGGCATGATAGTCGGATGCAATGGACTCGCCATTGAGTGTTGTGGCATTGCCACAAATTTCCGTTTTGCACCGATTGATTAATTTTTTTAATTCCGAATCCTTATATCTTTCGGCCATACGTCCCATGTCGTAGGCAACCAGCCAATAGGTTTTCAGATTCGTTATCTTGTGATTTGTTATCTTCGCATTGGAAGCATGTTGCAATATCTTCCCGATAAACGATTTAGGCAATTGATTGGTTGAATTGCCTCCATTGTCTCCGGTTGAAAGTCGTACAATCTCGTTTTTCAATTTTTCGACAACCGGAAATTCTTTCTCCCAATTGAGCGGAGTATCCATAAAGGAAATGGAGTTTTTGGATACGCCTTGTGCGACATGCGTTTTGGCGTTGCGTTCTTCGTCGTCGCTTTCCTTTGCTCCACGCATGACAGGAAACTTGGGCGGAACGATGGCAATGCCCCCCGAAACGGAAAATGCCGGATTGCCGCAGGCAAATTCCTTGAAATCGGTATGAATTTGTTTGGCGAGTCTGATGGCATCCCTCCATTCAGCAACGATAAACAAATCGTCGCCGCCACTATAAATGATAAACGATGTGTCATCGGCAAGTTCCTGCCGGATGGTATTCAGGTAACCACTGAAAAAGTAATCGAACGATCGGCTCAATGCCGTATAACGTGCGAGCGAAGTATGATCGGGTTGCATTCCCGATTGAAAAATGTGTCCCAAATTATCCACATCCATTCGCAGGATGCCCAACCGACGAAGCGAATCATCTGACTTTTCGCCGCAAAATTTGTCGAAAGTTTCTCCGTTGTAGATATTGCCCCCATAAAATTCGAACCCGATAACATTGTCGAAGGCTGTATTTTTACCATTCTGCGTTATCTCATTCAGCAAAAATTGTCCATTGCTTTTGTTTCCGTTGAGGGTAAGCAGGGTTACTTTTTCGGCTTTCGCCAGCAATTCGTCCTCAATGGGTTTTAGATCATTCTTTTTGACCAGGTAGAAAAAGAATCCCAATCCTGCCGGCTCAATGGGATTTTTGTGTCTCAGCCCCTTAATTTCTCCATCGGAAACAATCATCAAGTCGGCATCGCGCAGATTGGTTCCCAAATCGATCTGTTGCTTGGTGAGCGGCTTCACGTTTCCGATTTCGGATACCCTGCAAGGCGTTTCACCCGGCAAAAAACCTTCACCGGTTATTTTATCAGTTTCGATGCCATAATCCAACGAATCGAAAAACTGATTGTAGTTCCTTTCGATGAGACGCGCAAATTTTTGCGATTTCTTTTTATCCTGTCTCCTAAACACTTCTGTCCATGCTTCGGCAAGGTTATCCCCTTTTCTGTGGCACAAAGTATCGACCGATATCTCCACCCACTCCAGCGACAGATACAAGGTAATGCCGTGAGCTTCAAACATTTTTTCTTCCATGTGCTTTCCGACATCTGTCAGCTTCTGCCGTATATTTTCCGTATTGGGAGCAATCATATAAAAACCGCCTCCGGAGTTGTAGATGATATTTGCTTGCGGCAAATCGAGTGCCTTTAACAGATAAAGCGCTGCCGCATCCGACAACATTCGGAGATAAAACGATCGACCTTTCAGGTTCTTAGCCGCATATTTCGAAACAATCTGATAGATGTAGGATTGAATTCCGCTGAAATCGGCACCGATGAGCAAAAACGGTTTGTCGGTTTCTATGGCATTTTCTTGCAGGTCGAATAGACAAACAGCGAGCGCGGCCGCAGTTTTTGAATGATCGAATAACGAAATGTCGGGAAATCGCTGCGCATCAGCCGGAATCGTGCAGGCATATTGCTGCAGCAGATAGAGCAAAGTCTCACTGAAAGATCGTGCCGATCGGGTTTGAATTTTATCGAAATCTTCCAAAAAATGTGTCCACAGGATCGCATAATCAGGAGATTGGTCAAGACCCGATTTTGGGAAAAAATGATCTTTTTGCAGCGATATTTTTTCCACAGGGTAATAATGCCAATTATCTTTCCGACGAATTTGCTCCTCATCAAGACCAATGGTTTCGAGGACGCTCCTCAAACGTGGATTTTTGGGCTCGGGCCCGTTAAAACTTTCACGTCGCGTTTCTTCATCTACCCCCCACGACAAAGCTTCGGCCCGGCTGATGAGTGCGCCCAAAGCCGATTTCTGATCCGAATGATGACCTCCAACCAATGAGATCAGGCTATTAGCATCCGAAAAATCACACACACTTTCCCCAAAAAGACGGCGAAAAGCGATTTCGTGATCCATAACAAATTGTGCACTCCAAAGCACGTGCTCGCAATTGGGCTCGCTTTCCTTCGACGTAATAAAATCTTTTGCCTTTTCTTTGATTTCGGCATTCAGAAAACGGCTCGTAGTCGTATTGCCCGGATCGGCCATGCGATAAAATTTGCCAATATCGTGCAAGAGAGCACTCAAATAAATTTTTTCTCCGATATTATTCATAAGTTCATTGTAATATGATCGTTTTTGCTTTTGTTGAGGGCCTTGATGACCGTTCCATAACCAAGGCTCACCCCTTTCCCCAATCCCACATAGTCGGGGATGGACACATTGGTGCTGAATTCGGCATCGAACATCGACAACTTCGACCCTTTATAGCGGGTAATCGAAGGCTCACTCAGCCGTGTTATCTTGCATTCCACCTGTTTGTCCATGAAAATATTTAATCCCTTGGCAAACGAAAGGATATTGCCTTTCAGAATATTTTCGAGGAAAAGGGTTTTTTCGCCCAACCCTTCTATCCGGTTATATTTTTCGTAATTTTCCTGATTGAGAGCCAGCCATTTACGGATTCGATAACCGAATTTGGATTCCCATACCTGTATGCGATGTTGATACGCTTTCACATTGTCGATCATGAATTTTTCTTTACGGTCGGTTAAGGTGAGCTCCATTTCGGAATCGGCAAAGAGTTTCCCGATGGCTTCTGTGCCGACGCCGATGCACAAAATGGCCGCTTTGCGATTGATACGCTTATATTGGATCAACGGATATGAATAGCGCAATCCTTCTCCTTCGGGCAAATGATTGTGGAAAAGAATATCTTTATCTTTCAAATGAGATATTATGGCACCTCTAAATGATTCAATTTCGTCAGACAAAATAGAATTTTGGAATTTAATGAGTAACAATCTGGTATAATCCATGATATTTGCTTTTGTTGATCTTAAAAAATTACGTCCAAATATAATTGATTTTATTTTTTAATTTAATAAAAACATATTTTTTTGCATTTTTTTAATCTTACCGCCAAATCGATATTTCTCATCGATGCCATGATTTTGCAATCCGATACAACGACAACAATTTTAAGCTGAAAGCTAACAGGTCTCGAAGACCTGTCAGGTTTCGCCAACAAGTCCACAGACGGATGTCAGCGCCGGCAAAAAAGAACACTGATCGATTAGATGATTTATCGATTTACTGATGAATTCCGGATGATGCGGGATAATATTCAACTTCGCGTATTTGCGCCTTCGTGGCGAATAAATGTTCTGCCTTCCGGGCAGGTTTCTGACGACGATTCATGCCGCAGACTAAATTCTACGGTTATGAAAATTCGTAATTTAAAATTCTTATTTCTCTACTTCCCATTTCTCTATTTCTTGTTAATTCTCAATTATGGGATCACACCATCTGAACAGTCCCCTTAAGATAAGGGGACAAGCGCTGCCGCTAGGCAGTGCAGGGGTTATGATATTTCTGACTTCCAACTTCTTCACTTCTTTCTTAAATTGTCAATTATCCATTACATCATAACACCTCCCCGCCTTCGGCGGTACCCCTCTTATCTTAAGAAGGGAGTAGTTTTGGGGAATATTTGGGCGTGGGTGAGAAAATTCAGAAAAAACAGTTCACGCAGATATTCGCAGATTGAAATCGCAGATGGACGCAGAAAATAAATCAGCGTGAATCAGCGAGAAAAAGATCAGCGTTGATCTGCGAGAAAAAAAATATATAGGTTCACGTAGATAGTCGCAGATTGAAAAGTGCAGATGATCGCATTCGTAATTCGAAATTGATAACTTGTAATTCCTTATGAAAATTCGGCTTTTCAAACCAAAAACACCCTCGAATACAGAAATATCCATCACAGTCGAAATTTTCAATTCACCGGCTAACTTTTGCCTGAAAGGCAATAACCTTCATAACCACAGGTCACCGACCTGCGGACAAAGACGTTCCTCCCATTAATGCCTGAAAGGCAGAACTATTGCACTTGCACAGATGAATATCCATGCCGGCAAAAAAAGAACACTGATCGATTAGATGATTTATTGATTTACTGATGGATTCCGGATGATGCAGGGGTATAATATTTTTTCACTTCCAACTTCTTCACTTCTCCTATATTATCCATTATTATTTGTCAATTGTCAATTACATCATAACACCTCCCCGCCTTCGGCGGTACCCCTCTTATCTTAAGAGGGGAGTCGGATCACACCAGCCATTAACTGTCCCCTTAAGATAAGGGGACAAGCGCTGCCGTCAGGCAGTGCAGGGGTTATGATATTTCTTCACTTCTTTTTCATTAGCGCAAGTTTCCGAACTACCTGTGTCGTTTTGCGCCCAAGTTACGCTAGCGCCAAACTTGAACGGAAAATATTGGGGAGCTTTATGGTGGTTTCGAGAGCCTCAACCACCATTCGAGAGCCTCAACCACCATTTGCCCTCTTAATCCTTGTTTTAGTGGAATATGCACGGGGAGAAGGAAAGAGGCGGAAAGACTGTGAACCGGACTGTGTCGAATGAAGAAATAAAAAAATATTACATTTACACACAAATTAGATTTATGGAAGACTTTGATTACAAGGCGATGGAAGCCTTAGCGCCGGAGCAATTAAAATCCGGCAAGCCTTTATTCGGGAAAGGGGGAGCTTTTGCTCCACTTTTGGAGAAAATTTTAAACGCCGCACCTGAAGGCGAGATGGATGCCCACATGGATTGCGAAGAGCGATCTTTGGACAATCGCCGAAACGGCTATACGAGCAAACAAGTTCAAACCGGTATGGGCGAAGTAGGAGTCCATACTCCCCGCGACTGCGATTCGCGATTCGAACCCGAGTTTATCAAAAAGCGCGAGCGTGTTTTGGCGGATAGTGTTTCCGACCGCATCATCGGCTTATATGCCTTAGGCAACAGCACACGCGGGATGCGCAGCATTGGAAAAGTTGGTTTATCCGGCTTATCGCAACATCGGAAAGAAATGGACAACGCCTCTCTCCAATTGGGGGCAAACCGCTCAACAATTGGCTATTACATTTCCGGACAGATTTAAACTTTTCGAATGATGCGAGAAGCCAATATTTTTTGTAATTTTATCCCGTCCAACAAAACGATGGACAAACGTTGTAGCATTAATAAAAAAAGGAACGGAATTGTAAGAAAATAAATCTTGACACAGTTTGATTTACACTACCTGTTCTGTTGAGAACTAAATTTTGTGATGTATCCATCTAACCTTTTATTGCATGTTTAAAAGAATAATTTACCCCCTGTTTTTATTGTTTCCGCTTGCAATTTTTTCCCAAACCATACAGTTGGACAGTTGCCAGAAAAAGGCAAGAGAACATTATCCGTTGTTGAAGCGGTATGATTTGATTGCAAAGACTGCGGAATATACTCTTTCGAATGCCAACAAAGCCTATCTTCCGCAATTCAGCATATTAGCCAAAGCAACCTATCAATCGGATGTTACGGCCATTCCCGAAGCATTAGGACAGGTTTTGTCGCAATTGAGCGGTCAGCCTTTTTCTTTACCGGCCTTGAGCAAAGATCAATATCAGGCAGTGGTGGAAGTGAATCAGCTTGTGTGGGACGGCGGAATGGTGAACGCTCAGAAAGAAGCAGTGAAAGCGTCATCCGAAGCCGAAAAGCAAAAGCTGGAAGTGGATTTGTATGCTCTGAAGGAAAGAGTGAACAACCTCTATTTCGGTATCATGCTGATAAAGGAACAGTTGAAATTGAATCGCATATTGCAGGATGAACTTGCCAATAACTATAACCGAATGGAAGCATATTTGAAAAACGGTGTTCTTCAATCCTCCGACCTGGATGCCGTGAAAGTAGAACAAATCAATGCCATGCAGTCGGAAACCGATTTGAGGAGCACCCTGAAGTCATATTGCCAAATGTTGTCGATTTTTACGGGAATGAAAGTGGATGAAAACACGGCATTGGAAAAGCCATTGCTTCCCGTTTTCGAAGGGAATTTGGAGAACAGTCGTCCCGAATTGTCGTTGCTTGATGCACAGAAAAATTTGCTTGAAAGCCAACGGAAAACCATTCTTGCAGGAAATCTTCCCAAAATCGGTTTGTTTGTACAGGGTGGTTATGGACGACCCGGACTCAATTTTTTCGACAATAGATTTACGCCTTTTTATATTGCCGGAGTAAGACTTTCGTGGAATTTTGGCGGATTGTACACTCAAAAAAACGATCTGGCTAAAATCGATATCAATCGGAAAGAAGTCGAAACGCAAAAGGAAACGTTTCTATTCAACAATTCGCTGCTTACCACTCAGCAACAAAACGAAATCGATAAACTCACGGAAACCATGAAAAATGACGATGCTATTATTGCACTTCGGAGCAATATCAAGAAAGCTGCCGAGTCGAAACTTGAAAACGGAGTCATCGTCGTTTCCGATTTGTTGCGGGAAATCAATGCCGAAAATTTAGCAAGACAAACCCGCTCACTTCACGAAATTCAGCTCTATATGGCAGCATATCAATTAAAAAATACAATTAACAACTGAAAATACAAGACTGAAAAATATGAAATCAAATAATCGGCATTCCATCAGCATTTTTCTCTTTTTCTTTTTCATATCCATTGGATTAACTTCGTGTCACAAACTGTTGAATAACAATGAATATGATGCTTCCGGAACTTTTGAAACAACGGAAGTGATTGTTTCGTCCGAAGCAAACGGTAAAATTATGTCTTTCGATGTGGTTGAAGGTCAAAACCTGACGGAGAATCAGGTCGTGGGATACGTTGACAGTACGCAACTCTATTTATCCAAATTGCACCTTTTAGCATCCCAAAAATCTTTGCAAAGCACACTTCCCGACATTCGAAAACAAATCGGAGCATTGCAACAGCAAATAGAAACTGCACGAAAAGAGCAGCGCCGCGTTGAAAATCTGGTGAAAGCAAATGCCGCAAGCCAAAAACAATTGGACGACGTCAACGGACAAGTTTTGGTTCTCGAAAAACAACTCGAAGCTGCCCAATCGAATCTCGAATCGACAAGCAATAGCATTTTGAACCAGAATCAGGCACTGAAAATTCAAATTGAACAAATAGAAGATCAATTGCAGAAATGCAAAATCAAAAGCCCACTTTCCGGAACAGTACTTGTAAAATATGCCGAAAAGGGCGAATTGACCGGGGCCGGAAAACCATTGTTCAAAGTAGGCGATTTGCAACAGATGATTTTGAGGGCTTATGTTACGGCCGATCAGGTTACAAAACTTAAAATCGGACAGGAAGCAAAAGTTTATGTAGATTATGGCAAAGAAGACCGCAAAGAATATGATGGAACGGTAAGTTGGATTTCCGGAGAATCGGAGTTTACGCCTAAAACCATTCAAACTCGTGATGAAAGGGCGAATTTGGTATATGCCGTAAAAATCAACGTCAAAAACGACGGTCTGCTTAAAATCGGGCAGTATGCCGATGTGAAATTCCACAATTGAGGCCTCAATCGAATAGTTCTTTCAACGAAAATGGATTTATGACAAATATTCAAGAAAGCGAATGGGCCGTAAAATGCGAAAAGCTTTCAAAAACCTATAAGCCGGATATTCAGGCGTTGAAAAGCATTGACCTGAAAGTTTCGCCGCATCAGATATTCGGAATAATCGGTCCGGATGGAGCAGGGAAAACGACCTTGTTTCGAATCCTCACCACGTTGATTCTTGCCGACGAAGGAAAAGCTGAAGTTATGGGCTGCAATGTGGTGACGGAATACGAAAAAATCCGTCGGAACATTGGTTATATGCCGGGTCGTTTTTCGCTTTATCAGGACTTGACCGTAGAAGAAAATTTGAAGTTTTTTGCTTCGGTATTTGGGACGACGATCGAAGAAAATTACGACTTGATCAAAAGCATTTATCAACAGATAGAACCATTTAAAAACCGACGGGCAGGTCAACTTTCGGGAGGGATGAAGCAAAAGCTGGCATTAAGTTGTGCGCTGATTCATAAGCCTAAACTTTTGATTCTGGATGAACCGACTACCGGTGTGGATCCTGTCTCTCGAAAAGAGTTTTGGGAAATGCTGCGACAGCTGAAAGAAGAAGGAATCACCATACTTGTTTCTACTGCATATATGGACGAAGCAAGCCTCTGCGATGCCATTGCATTGATTTTGGATGGTGAATTTCTGAAAATTGATACACCTGAAAATATTGTTCGTCAGTTTGAGCCGACACTTTATTCGATTCGAAGCTTGCAACGTTCAAAATTATTGACCGATTTACGGGGTTTGCCGGCCATTCACAGCTGCTACGCTTTTGGCGAAAGCACTCATGCGACGGTTATCCATAATCAGATTTCGCCGGAAGCGTTGAAGAAATATTTATCCGAAAAAGGACACACCGATTTGGAAGTTGTGCCCATCGCCCCAACGGTGGAAGATTGCTTTATGGAACTTTCGAAACAAATGCATCAAAACTGACAGTCGAATGGAAAATGTGATTGAAGTAAATAATTTGACGAAAAAGTTTGGCAGTTTCACGGCAGTGGATCATATTTCTTTTGAAGTAAAACAAGGAGAGATATTCGGCTTTCTCGGGGCAAACGGAGCGGGCAAAACCACCGCCATGCGAATGCTCTGCGGTTTGTTGCCACCTACTTCGGGAAAGGGACTTGTTGCCGGTTATGATATTAACACTCAATCGGAACAGGTGAAACGAAACATCGGCTACATGAGCCAAAAATTTGCGTTGTATGAGGATTTGAAAGTTTGGGAAAATATTCGACTTTACGGCGGTATCTATGGAGTTCCCGAACCGCAGATTGTCAGCAAGACAAATGATTTGCTGAAGCGGCTTGGTTTCGAAAACGAACGTAATACGCTGGTAAACTCACTTCCATTGGGTTGGAAGCAGAAACTTGCTTTTTCGGTAGCTATTTTTCACGAACCGAAAATCGTTTTTCTGGATGAACCGACCGGTGGCGTTGATCCCATCACACGAAGGAAATTTTGGGAACTGATTTACGAGGCTACGGACAGAGGCATCACCGTTTTTGTTACGACGCATTATATGGACGAAGCAGAATATTGCGACAGGGTTTCGATGATGGTCGATGGACACATTGAAGCGCTCGATACGCCTAAAAATTTGAAACAAATGTTTCACGCCGATACGATGAACGAAGTGTTTCAAAAACTTGCACGAAAAGCTCAACGAAGCGACAACTAAAAAAATCGGCAAAAAAATGAATTCGACAAATAAAAACGAGCATACTCATCCAACTCGGACGAACGGCCAATGGAAAACTTTTGGTTCGTTTGTTCAGAAAGAATTTTATCACATCACGCGTGATCAAACGACGCTCGCTTTGCTGTTAATCTTGCCCGTTTTGTTGATGATTTTGTTTGGTTTTTCCATTAATACAGAAGTCAAAAATTCTCAGATTGCCATTTACGATCCTTCCAACGATGTGGCAACGCGCGGAATTATCGAAAAAATAAAGGCAAGCGACTATTTTACGGTTGTAAGGATGTTGAATAATCCTGCCGAAATCGAGAAACAGTTTTTAAAAGATGACTTGAAAATGGTCGTCATTTTCAGCGACCATTTTTATGAAAACATGCAGCGAACGGGAAAAGCTCAAATCGAGCTGCTGACCGATGGAACCGATCCCAATTCGGCAATGACAGTTGTTTCGTATGCATCCAATATCATTGGTCTTTATCAGCAAGATTTGTTCAAAATTCAACAAATTCCTTTCGAGATTACTCCTTCGGTAAAATTGATGTACAATCCGGAGCTGAAAGGGCCTTACTTTTTTGTGCCGGGTATTTTGGGGATGATTTTGATGATTATCTGCTCGATGATGACCTCCATTTCCATCGCTCGCGAAAAGGAATTTGGTACGATGGAAGTTTTACTGGTTTCGCCGTTCAAACCGATGTACATCATCCTTTCCAAAACCATTCCCTACTTTGTGATTTCGCTTGTCAATCTTGCTACCATGTTGCTGCTGTCGGTCTTTATGCTGAAAGTACCCATTGCCGGAAGTCTGTTTTGGCTTGTGACATTTTCCATCCTTTTTATTTTCCTTTCACTTTCGTTGGGGTTGCTTGTTTCAAGCATCGCCAATTCGCAACTCCAAGCTTTGCTGTTTTCGGGAATGGTACTTGTAATTCCGGTCGTGATGTTGTCGGGAATGATTTTCCCGATAGAAAATATGCCGGCATTTTTTCAATGGTTTTCCAAACTCATCCCTGCCACGTGGTACATTTCGGGAGTAAAAAAGATCATGATCAAAGGGCTGGGATTTACATCCATTTTGCCTGAACTCGGTGTGCTGATCTCCATGACTATCCTCTTGATCGGAATCAGTTGGAAAACGTTCAAATATCGTTTGGAGTAAAGAGAAGTAGATATTTTGTTTTCACTAACATGTAAAATGAATGAAAACCTGCTGCAAGGATGAATAAAAGGAATAAAAACATAAAAGATATTGCCAAACCCAATCAACTCTTGTCACGTTTCAATCCGAGAGGTTTTGGGGCACTTAAATTTTTACTCGAAAAGGAGTTTAAGCAGATTTTAAGGAACAAATTTTTGATTCGGGTAATCATTTTTTTACCGTTGATTGCATTATCTTTATTGCCGATGGTTGCCAATTTTGAAATAAAAAACAATAATTTGGCCGTCATCGACAACGATCATTCTCCTTCGTCGTCATTATTCATTCGGAAAATAGTTTCTTCGGGTCATTTTCACCTGGTTTCTGTCCGACAAAACTATAATGATGCCCTAAACGATATCGAACAGGATCGAGCAGATGTGATTCTTGAAATTCCGGCTTTTTTCGAAAAAGACTTAATGACCACCTATTCCGCACAGGTGAATGTTACTACGAATGCCGTAAATGCCGTTAAAGGAGCGTTGGGGAGTGGTTACCTGATGCAAATCATTCATAATTTCTCGAATGATTTGCGCAGTCGATTCATGGCGGGCAATTCAAAAATACAGACACCGGCCTTTGAAATCGTGCCACGATACGATTTCAATCCGTATCTCGAGTATAAATTCAGCATGATTCCGGCAATTATCATGATGATTTTGGGGATGATTTCGGGTTTTCTGCCGGCGCTGAATATCGTTGGTGAAAAAGAAAAGGGAACCATCGAACAGATGAATGTTACGCCCGTCGGTCGATTCCCGGTCATTTTGTCGAAACTGATACCTTATTGGATCATTGGATTCATAGTACTGACAATTTGTTTTATTGTAGTCTGGATTATTTATGACATGGTGTCGGTAGGAGGTTACTTGGAAATTTATCTGTTTGCAACGGTTTTTGTGCTTGCTTTTTCGGGTTTGGGACTCATTATTTCAAACTACACTAATACGATTCAGCAGGCGATGTATCTGATGTTTTTCTTTGTCATCAATTTTATTTTCCTAAGCGGACTTTATACCCCCATTTCGAGCACACCGGAATGGGTGCAGACGATGAGCCTTTTCAGTCCGCTGCGGTATATGATTGAAGCCTTACGTTCCATTTATCTCAAAGGGAGCCACTTCGGCGATTTATGGACTAAATTTGCGGCATTGGTCGGTTTTGCAGTCTTCTTCAATCTCTGGGCAATACTCAGCTACCGAAAAAAAGCATAAGCATCTGTTTTCCCCTCTGACTCAAAAGTCGTAAAATAATTATTTGTGAAAAATGTTCACTAACGTTTCGCACTTCAGAAAGGGCTGAAAATAAAGGAGAAAAAAAGATAAAGATGAAAAAACCGTTATCCGATGCAGGAAGCGTCAGTCATCAGCACGCTATAGAAAAAGCCAAAGACGAATTTCAGAAGTACCGGCTCAAAACGTTGTCTCCGGTAGAAAAAGCCTACCTCGAAAACATCAAAGCTGTTCAGAAAAAAATGGAGAAGGGAGGAAAAGAAAATGAACAAAATTGAACAGTTTATCCAACAGTTTCCGATCTTATGAAAGGCTATATGTATATATTGGAATGTGCCGATGGCAGTTATTACACGGGCAGCACCAACAATTTGGAACGGCGGTTGCAACAACACCAAAATGGCGAGGGGGCCAATTATACCAAAAAACACTTATCTGTTAAGTTGGTATATTTTGAAGAATTTCAACGTATCGACGATGCATTTTATCGCGAGAAGCAGGTACAGGGATGGAGCCGAAAAAAGAAAGAAGCATTGATTAACGGTTGCTTCGACAGGCTCAGCAACCTGTCGAAGAATTACACACAATACCCGAGAAAGGAATCGGTGATTTCGACAAGCTCAATCACCGATGAAAAGACAGGCTCGCCTTCGACAAGCTCAGGCGGCGCGACAGGATCAGGCGGAGAAAATGACGCGGTGTCTGAGCTTGTCGAAGACACCACTTCTAACTTTTCTCCAACCTCCACTTATTCGTGCCATAATTGCCGTAGTGAGTTCACAAAAAAACGCCTCGAACTTATTCCAATTCTTGGCGCTTTTTTATTAGATAGCGACAAAGAAATTACACGTTCAACGATACGCGTTTGAAAGCAACAACTTCCAAATCTTTGTCGTATTTCTTCAAAAGTTCACCTATCGTTAATTTATTGTCTTTTACGTATTCTTGCTGCAACAGTGTTGACTCTTTGTAGAATTTCTGCAAAGCACCTTCGGCAATACGGTCGATAAGATTTTCAGGCTTACCCGATTCGCGCGCTTTTTCGCGAGCAATTTCGAGTTCCTTTTCCTTTACTTCCGCAGGAATTCCTTCGGGTGTTACAGAAATAGGATTCATAGCTGCCACTTGCATAGCTATATCCTTAGCCAACTGCGCATCCACTTCCGGCTTGTTGAATCCCACAATGGTTGCCAGTTTGTTGCCCATGTGAATGTACGAAACAACATAAGGAGCCGTGATCTGTTCGTAAAAGCCTAACTGCATTTTTTCACCTGTAGCACCTACTTTATCTGTGATTAATTGGGCAACCGTGCCGTTCGACAATTCTATCGCCAACAATTGATCCAGCGTTTCGGGTTTGTGTTTTAGTGCAGCATCCAAAATTTGCTGAGTAAGTGCAACAAATTCGGCATTTTTTGCAACGAAATCGGTCTCGCACTGCAAAGCCACGATTGCCGCAAATGAACCGTCGGTGCCGGCTAGTACACAACCTTCCGATGCTTCGCGATCTTCGCGTTTGGCGGCAACTGCCTGTCCTTTTTTACGGATGATTTCCATTGCCTTATCGAAGTCTCCGTCAGCTTCGTTCAGTGCATTTTTGCAATCCATCATTCCTGCACCGGTCATTTTGCGCAGGTGTTGGATTTCTGCCATAGTAACTGCCATATCTCTATTTCCTTGTATTTTTTTTAAAATTGATTATTCTTCTTCGTCTTTAGCGAACTTGCTAACTACTGAAGCATTAATTGCATCTTTGTCTTCTTTTTTGATGCGTTCTTTTTTGGCAACTTTCGACTTGCGTTCTCGGCGTGGCGCTGCATTTTCTTCGTCCTGTTCTTCGGCAGCTGCCGCATCTGCTTTTTCGATCTTGCGTTCTTCGAGACCTTCCTTGATTGCGTCGCAGATATATCCCAAAATCAGATCGATGGCTTTTGAGGCATCGTCGTTGGCAGGAATAACAAAATCGACTTCTGAAGGATCGGAATTGGTATCAACGATACCGAATACCGGAATTCCCAAACGATTGGCTTCTTTCACGGCAATGCGTTCTTTCATCACGTCAACCACAAATAGAGCGGCCGGAAGACGTGTGAGATCCTGAATAGATCCCAACATTTTTTCGAGCTTGGCCCTCTGGCGTGTTACTTGCAGTTTTTCGCGCTTCGAGAGGGTATCAAATGTCCCGTCCTTCATCATTCTGTCGATGTTGCTCATCTTCTTCACAGCCTTGCGAATGGTAGGAAAGTTCGTGAGCATTCCGCCGGGCCAGCGTTCGATAACGTAGGGCATGTTGATGATTTTGGCTTTTTCCTCAACAACGGCTTTTGCCTGTTTTTTGGTTGCGACGAAAAGAATTTTTTTACCTGATTTTGCAATTTGTTTCAGTGCGGCGGCGGCTTCTTCGGCTTTGGCTATCGTTTTGTAAAGGTCGATAATGTGGATTCCGTTACGCTCCATGAAGATATAGGGAGCCATTGCCGGATTCCATTTTCTTTTTAGGTGGCCGAAATGAGCTCCGGCTTCGAGAAGTTGGTCAAATTCTAATTTTGCCATGTTTGTGTTTTGATTTTTTAGTCGTTTACATTCTTTTTCTAAATCGAACCGCCCGGTAAATTATGCAAACCGATGATATTTTCGTTTCCATAACGTCCTTGCGGTTTAGATACTAAACGTCATTGAGCCCGGATGTCGTAAAAGGCGAAAAAGTCGTTTCCAATATCAACGTTTCGAGAATTGGAATCTCTTTCTGGCTTTCGGACGTCCCGGTTTTTTACGTTCAACCACACGCGGATCGCGTGTCATGAATCCTTCGGCTCTGAGTGCCGGTTTATCTTCCGGATTGATTTTAACCAAAGCGCGTGCAATTGCCAGCCTTGCCGCTTCTGCCTGCCCTTTGTAACCGCCACCCTGCAAATTCACCTTGATATCGTATTTTTCGGCAACATTCAGTTTGTTGAGAGGTTGTTTTACGATATATTGAAGAATGGTGGAAGGAAAATAATTCTCGATATCGCGTTTGTTAATCACAATCTTACCGCTGCCTTCGCTTACGAACACGCGGGCCACAGCAGCTTTGCGTCTTCCGATTGCATTTATTACTTCCATCTGTTGTTATTTAAGAGTATTAATATCTATTTTTCTGGGCGTTTGAGCCTGATGAGGATGCTCGCTTCCGGCATAAACATACATGTTGTTGAGCAATGTGTCGGCCAGCCTGTTTTTCGGGAGCATGCCTTTTACTACTTTTCTGAAAAGTTTGTCGGGACTTTTCTTCATCAAGTCCGCCGGACTGTATTCACTCTGACCTCCGGGATAACCCGAAAAGCGCAAATATGTGCGATCAGTCCACTTGTTTCCGGTCAATTCTACCTTGTCGGCATTTACAATAATTACATTGTCACCGCAATCAACATGAGGCGTGAAGCTTGGTTTGTATTTACCTCTTAGCAATTTTGCTACTTTCGAAGCCAAACGTCCCAACGATTGCCCGGTTGCATCTACAACAACCCATTCTTTCTGAGCCGTTTCCTTATTTACAGAAATGGTTTTATAACTTAACGTATCCACTTTGTTAGTTTTTAATTTGTTAAAAATTAAGCTGATTCTCATTCGCTTCCATTTTGTCTTGCTAAGGGACATAATAGGCAAATAAAAAGCTAAAAATCAAACTTTTAAGTATATTATCGAAATAATCGGACTGCAAAGTTACGATATTTCAGAAAATTAGCAAAGAAACTTTCTGAATTTTATCGTGTTATTCTTATTATTTATCTGCAGGGAATTCGCCAAACCCATCCGGAAACGATTCTCGAAGGATCAAAAAACTTTGATTTCGTCGTAGAAAGGAGCTTTCCCTATAAGGATATGAAAGCCAAAATAAAATCCCTTGAAAGAGGAATGATCAAGGGGTATGCTGTAGCCAAATTGCATCCGTCCCAAATTAAAAAATGACAATCCGAGCGAAGGTCTTACATTTTTGGCGGATACCGACAATTCACTTACAAGATAATGTTTCCACGTCTGATTGAGATGTAGCTCAGGGGTCATCTTCAAATTCCCGCCTTGTTCATGCACATATGTTCCGACTCCCACATTGAGAGGTCCGTTGGCATTATTCGTATTATTGCTGTTCAACCGATATTCGGCGCCCAGATAACCGCTGTGAATGCCTGCCTTGTCATATCCGATATTCAGGGCAAAGCGGTGTTGCGAGAAACTGCCGAAGCAGATCGTCATCAGAAAGACGAATGTCGATAATTGCTTTTTCATTCGATGTTTTCTTGAGCAGCAAAGATAGCATATTTTGCCTCATGTTAGGCAATCGAACAGAAGAACGCCAAGAGTTGTTTTCGTTAAGCGACGACTCTAAGAGGACGCTAATATGCCGGTGAACGGCTCTCTACGGCTTTTACTTGAAACCAAACAAGGACGAAAAGAAGAAAAACTGCATTGAAGATCAAGGCCAATCCAAAACTGTGAATATCGCTCAGCCAGCCCAAAAATACAGGGCCAAGCACAAATCCCAAATCGGAGATGGCACGATACGTGCCCATGCCGATACTGTAATTTTCTCGCGGAATTATGTCGGCCACATAAGCCGAAGAAATGGTCCCGCACATGCCGATCCCTACACCCATGACAATGCAGCTTAACAGCAAAAACCGAACACTGTCAACTGCCGTCAACATCAGAAGAGATATCACCAGAATATAACCGCCGATGGTTATGAATCCCTTTCGTCCTGTGCGATCGGAATATTTCCCACTCACAAAAATGGAAACAAGTTGAACAAGGGCTACTACTGTCAGAGCAAACCCGATTTGGGCCTCGTTCGAGTTGAGCCGATCGGATGCAAGCAACGGCAAAATCTGTTTTTGAGCCCCCTGTCGGGTAACAAAAACTCCAAACGTGATCAAAGAGATGAGAATGAAATCGGTATTTCGCAACAAGGCTTTCACCGGTTTGTTTGATTTGCTTCGCGCCGCCCTTAAAGCAGGTTTAACGATTGACGGCCGCGATTCGGGAAGGCTGAAATAAGCCCAAAAACTTGCGATAACTCCCATAGCGGCAAAGGCATAAAAAGGAGCCTGCAAGCCAAAGTATTGAGCGATAAACCCGCCCATTGTGGGGCCAAGTCCCGCTCCCAGCAACACACAACCCTGATAAAAACTCATCAACCTGCCCCGATTTTCATCTGTGCTGACATCTGCCAGCATTACCATTGCGGCGGTAGTGTACATAGCCGATCCTATTCCCTGCACAAAACGAAAAGCAAGAAAGATCCAGTACGTATCGGAAATGGCGCAACCGATAGATCCCAGCGACAAAATAAGGGGACCAACTATTAATACCGGTCGGCGACCAATTTTGTCGGTCAATCTGCCTGCAGGAATATCTACCAACATTCGGGCAATGCCGAAAACCGTGATCAACATTCCGATCATCGTCATGTTTACGCCAAACGTTCGTGCATATTGTGGGAGTATCGGGCTTACCAATCCTATCCCCATCATCATGATGATAACCTCGATACAAAGGATAATGAGTGTTTTATTGCTTCTTAGTTGTCGAAATATTCGTTGGAAAATCATATAACCTATTTTTCGTATACTACTCCCGCATCAGTCTAAAATAAATCTCAGAGCAGGAAACTCTTGGATGCGGTTCATAAAAAAAAGAAAAGCGCACATTCACGGCGCTTTTTTTTAGTGACTCCGACAGGATTCAAACCTGTAACCTTCTGATCCGTAGTCA
>Ga0208825_1000536_pt1 | contig 35414 bp, 35 predicted proteins | sample AD_UKC113_MetaG_FD_184450 | JGI IMG/M metagenome (GOLD analysis project Ga0208825, IMG submission 184450) | Active sludge microbial communities of municipal wastewater-treating anaerobic digesters from Hong Kong - AD_UKC113_MetaG (SPAdes)... | ecosystem: Engineered > Bioreactor > Anaerobic >... | reverse complement strand
AGTTAAGTTGTTGTTACGACAAGAGAAACCTCCACCAACTGATGTTGGTGCGCCTTCCAATGAAGTTAATTTGTTGTTATCACAAGAGAAACTTCCACCAACCGACGTTGATGCACCTTCCAATGAAGTTAAGTTATTGTTACGACAAGAGAAACCTCCACCAACCGATGTTGGAGCACCTTCCAATGAAGTTAAGTTGTTGTTACTACAATAGAAATCTCCGCCAACTGACGTTGGAGCACCTTTCAATGAAGTTAAGTTGTTATTATTACAATAAAAATTTCTATCTACTAATGTTGGAGCACCTTTCAATGAAGTTAAGTTGTTATCATAACAATAGAAATCTCTACCAACCGATGTTGGTGCACCTTCCAATGAAGTTAAGTTGTTGTCATAACAATAGAAACTTCCGCCAACTGATTTTGGAGCACCTTCTAATGAAGTTAAGTTGTTGTTACTACAATAGAAACTTCCACCAACTGACGTTGGTGCACCTTCCAATGAAGTTAAGTTGTTGTTATCACAATAGAAACTACCTGTTATTTTCTTTGGTAAATTTTTAGGGAGTTCTGTTAAATTTTTATTTGTCAGATTGATACTACCTTCAAATGGAGGAACGTACTTAACCGGCTTTATACCAATCACTTCATTGATATGTTCTTTAACTAATTTCATATTATACTTTATATTTCATCTTTTATATTCTCCATAATCACTATATATAACACCTTGTATGGCGCCCGTTCTAAAGTAACGTTCAATTTCTTCTTTAGGTATATTATTGCCAAAACAAAGAAAATTTCCGCCAACCGATGTTGGTGCACCTTCTAATGAAGTTAAGTTTTTATTATTACAACAATAGAAATCCCCACCAACCGATGTTGGTGCGCCTACTAAAGAAATTAATTTGTTATCATTACAATAGAAATCTTCACCAACCGATATAGGAGCACCTTCTAATGAAGTTAGTTTATTGTCATTGCAATAAAAATCTTCTTCAACTGACGTAGGAGATCCTTCTAAAGAAGTTAAGTTGTTGTGATCACAATAGAAACTTTTACCAACAAATTTTGGTGAATCTTTTAAAGAAGTCAAGTTATTATAATAACAATGGACATCTTCATCAACCGATATTGGTGAACCTACTAAAGAAGTTAAATAGTTGTGATCACAATAGAAGCTACCTGTTATTATTTTTGGTAAATCTTTAGGAAGTTCTGTTATACCTTTATTTGATAAGTTAATATCACCTTTAAACGGAGGAACATACTTAATTGACTTTACTCCAACCGATTCATTTATATATTCTCTAACTAACTTCATATTATCTTCTATTTTTAATATTCACCATAATTACCATAATCACTATATATAGTTCCTCGCACGGCACCTGTTTTGTAGTAACGCTCAATTTCTTCTTTAGGTATATTGTTTTTATCACAATGAAAATCTCCACCAACCGATGTTGGAGCACCTTTTAATGAAGTTAGGTTGTTGTTATTACAATAGAAATCTTCACCAACCGACGTTGGTGCGCCCTCTAAAGAAGTTAGTTTGTTGTTATAACAAAAGAAATTTCTACCTACTGCTGTTGGAGCACCTTCTAAAGAAGTTAGATCGTTGTCATTACAATAAAAATCTTTACCAACTGATCTTGGTGAACCTTTCAATGAAGTTAGATTATTATTAATACAAAAGAAACATTCGTCAACTGATGTTGGCGCGCCTTCCAATGAAGTTAGGTTATTATAACAACAATAGAAATCTCCACCTACTAATGTTGGAGCACCTACTAAAGAAGTTAGTTTATTGTGATCACAATAGAAACCTCTGCCAACTGATTTTGGTGCACCTTTCAATGAAGTTAAGTTATTTTTATTACAAGAGAAATCTTCACCTACTAATATCGGGGCGCCTTCTAAAGAAGTTAGGTTATTATCCGAACAATTGAAATCTCTATTAATTAATATCGGAGAACCTTTTAATGAAGTTAGGTTGTTGGCGCTACAATAGAAACTTCTACCTACTGATCTTGGAGCACCTTCTAATGAAATTAGATTATTTCTAAAACAAAAGAAATCTCCACCAACCGAATTTGGTGAACCTTTCAATGAAGTTAGACGGTTATCGTTACAACGAAAACTGCCTGTTATTTTCTTTGGTAAATCTTTAGGAAGTTCTTTTAAATTTTCATGTGATAAATCAATATCTCCTTCAAACGGAGGAACGTACTTAAGTGGCTTTATACCAACCGTTTCATTTATATGTTCTCTAACTAATTTCATATTATATTTTATATATTTATTTCATAATCACTATATATAATTCCTTGCACGACATCCATTTGGAAGTAACGCATAACTTCTTTTTTAGATATGTTGTTACTATGATAATAGAAACTTCTGCTGACTGATGTTGGTGCACCTTCTAAAGAAGTTAGATCGTTGTCATTACAATAAAAATCTTTACCAACTGATCTTGGTGAACCTTTCAATGAAGTTAGGTTATTTTTATCACAATAGAAATTTACACCTACTGATGTTGGTGCACCTTCCAATGAAGTTAAGTTGTTGTCATAACAATAAAAACTTCCTGTTATTTTCTTTGGTAAATCTTTAGGAAGTTCTGTTATACCTTTATCTGATAAATTGATATTACCTTCAAATGAAGGTACATACTTAATCGGATTTATACCTGCTGTTGCTTCATTTATATATTCTCTAACTAGTTTCATATTATTTTTTATATTTTATCTTTTATATTCTCCATAATCACTATATATAGTTCCTTGTACAGCACCCGTTCGAAAATAACGCTCAATTTCTTCTTTAGGTATATTGTTGTTACGACAAAAAAAATCTTCACCGACTAACGTTGAAGCACCTTCTAAAGAAGTTAGGTTATTGTTATCACAATAAAAACTTCCGCCAACTGATGTTGGAGCACCTTCCAATGAAGTTAAGTTGTTATTACCACAAGAGAAATCTCTACCAACTGATATTGGTGCGCCTTTCAATGAAGTTAGGTTATTATAATAACAATAGAAATCTTCACTTACTGATGTTGGAGCACCTACTAAAGAAGTTAGTTTGTTGTGATTACAATAGAAACCTCTGCCAACCAATGTTAGCGCGCTTTCCAATGAAGTTAATTTATTGTCATTACAAAAGAAACCTCCACCAATTGATGTTGGAATACCCTCTAAAGAAGTTAATTTGTTCTTATCACAACAGAAATCTCTACCAACCGATATAGGAGCACCTTCCAATGAAGTTAAGTTGTTATTATCACAATAGAAATCTCCATCTACTGATGTTGGTGCACCCACTAAAGAAGTTAAGTTGTTGTCATAACAATAGAAATCTCCACCAACTGATGTTGGAGCACCTTCCAATGAAGTTAAGTTGTTGTCATGACAATGGAAATCTCTGCCAACTGATGTTGGAGCACCTTCTAATGAAATTAGATTATTTCTAAAACAAAAGAAATCTACACCAACTGATTTTGGTGAACCCTTTAACAAAGTTAAGTTGTTGTCAAAACAATAGAAACTTCCTGTTATTTTCTTTGGTAAATCTTTAGGAAGTTCTTTTAAATTTTTACCTGATAAATTGATATCGCCTTCAAAGGGAGGAACATACTTAAGTAGCTTTATACCAACTGTTTTATTTATATGTTCTCTAACTAACTTCATATTATCTTTTATATTCTCCATAATCACTATATATAGTTCCTCGTACGGCACCTGTTCTGAAGTAACGTTCAATTTCTTTTTTAGATATGTTGTTGTTACGACAATAGAAATCTTTACCTACTGATGTTGGAGCACCTTTTAATGAAGTTAGGTTGTTATTAGAACAAGAGAAACTTCCACCAACATATGTCGGAGCATCTTCCAATGAAGTTAAGTTATTATTATCGCAAAGGAAATTTCCTCCAACCCATATTGGCGAACCTTTTAATGAAGTTAATTTATTATAAGAACAATTGAAACTTTCATACACTAATGTTGGAGCGCCTACTAAAGAAGTTAGTTTGTTATGAGAACAATTGAAATTTCTACTTACTGATCTTGGAGCATCTTCTAATGAAATTAGATTATTTCTAAAACAAAAGAAATCTACACCAACCGATTTTGGTGAACCTTTTAAAAAAGTTAAGTTGTTGTCAAAACAATAGAAACTACCTGTTATTTTCTTTGGTAAATCTTTAGGAAGTTCTTTTAAATTTTTACCTGATAAATTGATATCACCTTCAAAAGGAGGAACGTACTTAATCGGTCTTACCATAGTCATTTCATTGATGTGTTCTCTAACTAGTCTCATATTATTTTTTATATTTTATCTTTTATATTCACCATAATCACTATATATAACACCTTGTACGGCGCCTGTTCGAAAGTAACGTTCAATTTCTTCTTTAGATATATTATTACCATAACAACGAAAATCTCCACCAACCGACGTTGGAGCGCCCTCTAAAGAAGTTAGGTTATTGTTAGAACAATAGAAATCTCTACCAACCGATGTTGGTGCACCTACTAAAGAAGTTAGGTTATTGTTATCGCAAAAAAAATCTTTGCCAACTGACACTGGAGCACCTTTCAATGAAGTTAAGTTGTTATTATTACAATAAAAATTTCTATCTACTAATGTTGGAGCACCTTCTAAAGAAGTTAGGTTGTTATAATGACAAGCAAAATCTCTACCAACCGATGTTGGTGCACCTTCCAATGAAGTTAAGTTGTTGTCATAACAATAGAAACTTCCGCCAACTGATTTTGGAGCACCTTCTAAAGAAGTTAGGTTGTTATAATGACAAGCAAAATTTCTACCAACCAATATTGGAGCACCTTCCAATGAAGTTAAGTTGTTGTGATGACAGTAGAAATCTTTATCAACCGATATTGGTGCACCTTCTAAAGAAGTTAAGTTGTTATTATAACAATAGAAATTTCCACTAATCAATGTTGGTGCGCCTTCCAATGAAGTTAAGTTGTTGTTATAACAATAAAAATCTTTACCAATCGATGTTGGTGCACCTTTCAATGAAGTTAAGTTGTTGTTATGACAATAGAAATCTTTACCAACTGATTTCGGTGAACCTACTAAAGAAATTAGATGGTTGTCATTACAATAAAAACCACCTGTTATCTTTGTTGGTAAATCTTTAGGAAGTTCTTTTAAATTTTTACCTGATAAATTGATATCGCCTTCAAACGGAGGAACGTACTTAACCGGTCTTATACCAACCGTTTCATTTACATGTTCTTTAACTAATTTCATATTATATTTTATATATTTTATAATCACTATATAATTTTTTGTGAAGAACCTATTTGGTAATAATTAAAGTCAGATATCTTTTAATCTGATTTTTTATATTTGATATAAATTAAGGCTTCCATTCATATTTAAGATTACCGGAGCCCCATATTTTTAAATACCCTCTTTCGTGCATTATATCAGACTCAGATTTATCATTATCATATCCTTCTTTAATTAATTTATGTTTCATAAAATTGCTTCTATGATATTTTATTCCATTTTTAAACCACCAATAATTTACTCCAGTATGATTTACAAATTTAAATTGTAATATGTCATATAAATTCCCCTCGGATATATCACAATTAGCATATGATATTATTGATATTGGATTATAATTTTTAACAAAATAAGAAAATAATTTAGAAGCACCTCCTATGACGTTAATATTTTTTTTATTACAAAATCTCATTAATTCATAATGATATTCTTTATTATTTAAAGAATTTAATATCATTCTTTTTTTTCCAAGAGTTAATAAAGAAACTAATTCATTATTATAATAAAGTCCTAGATTAATATGAGATGGTGAATTTCCTTGTAAATGATTTTCTAATAAGAAATCACTTTTTTCTTTATTATCTACTAAATTAATATTAGTTTCTCTGGCATAAATTCTATTTTCAATTAATCCTAATTTATTTTTAATTATAGATTTAATTATGTCTTGTTTATTATTCCAATCATCTTCCCATATGGTTATAAGTTGAATATTATTTTCTTGACATTCTTTCATTTTTTCATAATGATAGTTTTTATTTTTAAATAACTCAGAATGCCAATATAAACCATTAAATTCTATTGCTAAATTTTTGGATGGAATATAAATATCCAATTCCTTTGAAATTAAATTTCTAATATTACTTTCATATTTAATATTAAGTTCATCGAGATATTTTTTAATTTCAATTTCTCCTTTTGAAACATAATTATCATATAAATGTTCTTTACAATGATCTAAATAAGCATATGCTTCGTTGCTAAACAAAGCATCATTATCACAAGATAAACATTTAGGTTTTTTATTTATGTTATAATTTATCATGTATTTAGATTCTTGAAATGAACTATTTGTATCTTTCATATGTTTAATAATATAAGCCCATATATAAGGATTATTATTCATTAAACTTTCATAAGATAACATTTTAATATTATTCCAATTATTTTTAATAACATCACTATTAATATCACTTATATTATTTAGATAATATTCTTTGTTACATTCTTCACATAAACTATAAATACCTTGTTTCTTAAGAAATTTAATTTTAGATTTTTTAATTTCTAAAATATTATAATGTTTACAATAATCATGTATTATAATATTTTTATCTTTAATTTCTAAATTTTTAACATTAGTATTAAAATAATTTTTTATGTATTCTATCCAATATTCTTTACTAAAATTATCTTTAGTAGTTCTAATAGCCTTTTTTCTATTACAATCTTCACAATATTCCTTTGGTTTATGTGATTTATCAAAAGAAACTTGATTATTACAATCTTTATTTTTACATTTTAAATCATAATTATTAATATATTGATTTAATTTATTTTTAAAAGTATTTGGATTTACTTTTATAGAGTTAATTTTTAAAAATAAATTAGGAAAATATATTTTAATATAATCCTCCGATGGCATTTTTCTAGATAGATATAATTTTTTTATAAATTCTTTTGATTTATTTGCTTGATTTTCGTCTAATAAATTTAAAGATCTTATTTTAGATGAACATTTTTCACAAAAACATTCGACGTTATTGGTTTTTCCAGTAATAAATGTTTTATATGTTATTATAGTTCCATGTTCCGAACATACTTTAACATTATTATTTTCTATCTTATATTCTTTACCATTATATATAATAATTTTTTTATCACATTTATTATTACAATTCTTTAAAAATCCTTTTTTAAAACTAATAAATTTATATGGTTCACCACATTTATTACATATAGGATATTTAATATTATTAATATAACAATATAACTGCCCACTAAAATTTAAATTATCATCTAATTTAATAAATTCATTTATATTAGGAAAAATTTTAATTAAATGTGTATATGAAGTACATGAGCTATGATATTTCTTTTTCTCTAAATATTTTTTTATCAATTCTTTCATAATCATTATAGTTATTTAGTTTATATATCTATTATTATAAAAAGTTTTCTTTTAGTTAAAAAATATCATCTGTAAATTGACGTTAATTTATAACATTAACTTATTAGTTTATAATAATTTAAATAAAATAAAAGTATTAAATTAATGTTAATGATAATTATTACGTTAAATATAAGTTAATGTTTTATAATTAATTAATATATAAAACAAAAAACATTATCTAATTTATGAATAACACTAATGTAATGATTTTAGAACGTTCTAGTTCAAATCTTCAAAAAATTAATGGAAAGGGTAAGATTATTTTGGAAGGTGTGTTTGCAGAATTTGGAGTAGAAAATAGAAATGGTAGGATATATGAAGAGAAAGAATATTTACCACACTTAGAATATCTTAAAAAAGATATTGCAAATGGTAATTTACTAGGCGAATTAGATCATCCTGAAAGATTTGAAGTTTCACTTAATAATGTATCCCACAGAGTTAGTGATCTTTGGTATGATCAAAGTAAACGTCAAATCTTAGGACGTATAGAAATTTTAGAAGGAACACCAAAAGGCCAGATTGCAAAAGCACTTTTAGAAGCCGGAGTTCCTCTTTCTATTTCATCACGCGCCGCAGGAACTGTTAATGAAGACAAGACGGTTCAAATACAACAAATTTATACTTATGACTTGGTTGCAAAACCAGGGTTTGAAGCTGCTCAATTACATAATGTAAATGAAGGAGCTCAAGCCAGAATCAATAATTTGATTCAAAAATTAAATGAATCTTATTTATCATACGAAAAGAATAATATATCTAATAAATTAGGTATAGTAAATGAAAACATATCAATCATTGACGTAACGGACAAATATCCTTCTCTTAAGTTACGTGAAGAGGCAATAGCTTTAAATAAAAATAAAAATAAAATAGAAAATGTTATGGAAACACGAAAGAATGTAATTTCTGAAGATGATATACAAAAATGGACAATATATTTTAACAATGAACTTAGCAAAATCAATGAAAAATTACAGAGATTTGAATCCGCTGCTATAGAAGGTAGTAATCAAAAACTTCTTGAAGAACTTAAAGTTATCAAGAAATATATTGAAAAATTACGTTCTATACAAGAATCTGCTCTTAATTGGCAATCTGATATTGCAAAGGCTGTTAATAAAGTTGGACGTTATGCCGATCATCTTGCAACAAAAAGTAATGAACATTATAAATTAACTCAGAAGATTTCTGAAACAGTTGATTATAATGCAAATGTAACTAATAAGGCATTAGATTGGACCACACAAATTGCCGAATCTTTAAATGAAAGTATTGACAATATTGAAGGTCTAACTAAATGGAATACTCAAATGGCGAAAGCTATTAATGGATTAAATGAATGGAATGAAGAAATTGCTCCTGCGGTGAATGACATGCATGAATGGGTAGGTGATATTGCTAAACATACTAATGGTACAATTAATTATGTCGAAGATATGTTTGGTAGAGCAATTAGTAAAGACGACGCAAAGAAAATCATGAAATATATTGATTTAGTTGCAGAATCTAAAGCTACACCAAAAGATAAAGCAAAAATTAATGAAATGCTTAGCATTAATTCTATTACATCTAGACCTCTTAATGAAACAAAATTAAAAGGAATAGTTACATTAGATGAAGTTAAACCAATGAAGAAACAAACCGTCGATACAACTACTGCTAAAGATAGTGGAGTTGAAATTGACAAGAACAAGACCATTGTTGCCAAACTTAAATCTATTAAATTTAGTAAAGGATCAAAACCTAAAGACATTGATGCAGGTTTAGAGGCCGATACCGACGCAAAACCAGGTAAAGTTAATAAATCAAAAGTTAAAGGTATTGTGATTATCGATACAACTAAAACTATCGGCGGAAAAGCCACCGCCAAAGATGCAGGTAAGATAAAAGTTTCAACAAAAGATCAAAATCTTAAACTTGATGTTAAATCCGAAACAAAATTAAAAGAAGAATTAAATAGAAGTAAAGCAATTAAAAATAGATCGGCTAATTTATTTAGTAAATTAGATACTATCATCGATAGCTTAGAAAAAGAAAAAGCATTAGATGAAAAAATAAAAGCTAAATATCCTTTTACTGCATTACTAAGTGAAAGTGATAGAAAGAAATTTGCTGGTTTAAGTGAAACTGATAAAATAAAAGTTTCAACAGAAGTAAGTAAAGTTGCTACAACTGATGCTGAAATAATTAAAAAATTATGGGAAAGTGCATTAGTTAACAAATCTAAAAATGATGAAGAACCTCTTTATCTAAAAGCTGCTCCTAAAAAGTATCGTGAAGCCTATGATAAAGCTGATGATCTTGTAAAGGAAAGTATTAGAGCTAAATCTGAATTCTTTATTCTTGAAACACAGTATCAAATAAATGACTTCTGGGAAAGAAGTGGAATCATTCAGAAACCTTCAATTACATTGAATGAATCTGTTATGACAACAGGAAAACCCATAGAAGAAAAACAATTAGATTCATTTGTTAATCAAATTGGTAATTATATGAAAGAAAGATATAATAACTAATTTGTGCGACAAGTTAATTTTTTGTTAATTAAATAAAAAAATAAATAAAATAAAATTAAAATAATTTTTAAATTAATATGAAACAATTAAATGAAAGCCAAATCGTAGCAAAGTGGAGCCCTATGATTGAACAAGTAACTGGCTTAAAAGATAAATCTAGATTAAACTGGATTTCTAAGTATGCTCACTACCATGCATTGAATGAAGCTGCAATGGGAGGCGTCAGTTCACCTTATGCAACTCTTTACAATGTTCCTGGTGTTGGTAATGTTGTTCCCGGTTCAGTTGCCGGTGTAACTGGTGCACAACAGAGTAGCCCAGCAACAAAAGGTTCGGGTGACAAATGGCCCGCTCTTTTACCTATGTCACTACAGGTTGCTGCTCGTACTGTTGGTTTTGATATCGTTAACGTTGTTCCTATGCCAGGACCAACAGGCGTTATCTCTTACTTAGATTACGTATATGCTGGCGGTAAAGCTCCTTTTGGTGCTCTTCCTGCAAATAGCCCAAGCAATGCAAATCCTGCTGCAGCCGGTGCTTATAACCCTGCAACTGGTGCTTATGAAGCTCCCAATGCTTTTAAAATTTCTCTCGATGCTTCTGCTAAGATTTATTTAGCCGATAGACCTAATGGAACTATCGTATTCCAGAAAGATGGTTCAACATCGGTTCAGATGACAGCTACTTATATTGGAAAATCACGTATCGATGGTTTTGCAATGTTTAAAACTGGAACTTTTACAGGTGCAACTAACTTAGCTGATATCTTTGATGGTTCTGCAATTTTAAAAGTTGACTCTTCAGTAGCCGATGTAACTACTTATCCTTCTTTGATTTCAACATTAGAAGATCAAATACAGGGTTATGCCGGCGCCGGTGCAAATGATAATAATGCATGGTCAGGTACTTTCGTTGATGGAACAACTCTTTATGAACCTATGGAACGTGGAGTTGGTGAAATGCAGTATCCAAGAGCTCTTGGTTTACAAGTATTCACAAAATTCATCCAAGTTGGAACTTACCAAGTATCTGTTTCTGTAACTCAGGAACAAATTCAAGACCTTAATAAACAATGGGGTATTGATGTAATTGCTATGGTTGAAAATGCTGGTATCAATGAAATCAGTCAATCAATCAACAAACACATCCTTTCAAGAGCATTCTCAATGGGATGGAAGAACCACATTCAGGCTAACAATGCCGAAGGAATTAACCTTAACCTTAACTTAACTTCGGCTACATCAACTACTTCTCCTGCTTATGCATACAATGATAACGGTAGCGTTATAACTTCATCTATGACTGTTCCTGGTTATGCACAGTTTGTTGGTTCAACTGCAGCATTTGAAAACCAAGATACTGCCATCAAACGTATAATGGCTAACATCTTAGCTGCTGGTAATGTTGTAATGCAACGTGGTCGTAGAGGTCCTGCAAACTTTATTGTAACAAATATAAAGATTGCTACGGCTCTTCAGACTAATAGCCAATACACATTCTCACCAATCGCTAATACATTCACTCAGAACAACGGTAGCTTATACCCACTTGGTACCATTGCTGGTATGACTTTGTATGTTGATCCTAATATGCAGTATGAAGATACTCGCGTGCTTGTAGGACGTAAAGGTGCATCTGATGAACCTGGTATTGTGTTCTGCCCATACTTAATGGCTGAATCAGTAAAACTCATCACCGAAGGAACTGGCGCACCTAAAGTTATTATCAAATCAAGATATGCTTTAGTTGATGCAGGATTCCATCCACAAAGTCAATATATAACTCTATATTTCAAAACTAACGTTGGTAGTTTAGTATAATATAATTAGTATATTACAATAATAAAAAGGGGGGCTTGTAGGCCCCTCTTTTTTATTTAATATAATTTTAATATTTTTGATAAAACTTTTAATCATAATACTACTAATATATAAATAAAATAACTTTAAGTATTATGAGTCCTTCTTTAAAAGACATCTTAGATAAATATCGTAATAAAAAGAAAAATGGTCTTATTCAAGAAATAAAACATAAACATAAAGATCTTATTACTGAAATAGAAGATATGACTAATTTTTTAGACGAAGAAAGTACTTTATCTGAAAGACTTTATTGTATAATCAACGATATTAAATCTAAACCATTGTGTATTTGTGGTAAACAATGTGCATTTAATAAAATAAATAGAGGATTTTATAAAACATGTAATTCACCAGAATGTATTAAAAAAATAAGATCTATTTCATCAATAGAATCAAATAAAAAGAAAGATTGGAATAAAATAGTTAAAAAAATACAAGATACAAATCTTAAAAAAATAGGTTATGTTAGTAATTTTTCATCCGGATCGATAACAAGAAAAACATATGATGATATTATAGAAAAAAAATATGGAAGTAAACATGTATTAAAAAATAAAGATATTCTTAAAAAACAACAACAAACTACATTATTAAAATACGGAACACTAAATATGTTAGGTACCGATAAAGTTAAACAAACTATTAAAGAACGTTATAATGTAGATCATCCAATGAAAAATAAAACAATTGCTAAAAATTCTGGTAGAAAATCTAGTGATGTTAAAAATGGAAATTTATTAAATAAAATAAAAGAAATGAATTTATCTATTATTTCATTTGATAAAAATTTTTATACACTTAAATGTAATTATTGTGGAAAAACTTTAAATAACGTAACACGATATTTAATTAATTATACTTATAAAAATAAAAAAACACCTTGTCATCATTGTTTTCCAGAAAATCATTTTAGAAGTAAAGGAGAACAAGAGATTGTTAATGAAATTAAAAAATTCTATAGTAATGAAATACAACTCAATAGACAATATTTAGGAACCGAAGTTGATATAATAATACCAGATAAAAAATTATGTATTGAATTTAATGGTGTTTATTGGCATTCCGAGTTATTTAAACATAAAAATTATCATAAAGATAAAAAAATTTTAATAGAAAGTAAAGGATACGATTTAATACAAATATGGGAAGATGATTGGAATGATAACATAAAAAGGAATATAATAATAAGTAGAATAAAAAGTAAATTAAATTTGTTGGATAAAAAAATATTCGCAAGAAAATGTGAAATTAAAAATGTGAATAATATCGAATCTAAAAATTTTCTAAAAAATAATCATATACAGGGATATGCTGCGGCATCAATAAAGTTAGGTTTATATTATAACGATGAATTAGTATCTATAGCAACTTTCAGTAAAAGTAGAAATTCTATAGGAGGAAATAAAGATTCATATGAGCTTATTAGATATGCTTCGAAAATAAATTATAATGTAATTGGCGGTTTTAGTAAATTAATTAAGCATTTTTCTAAAACATATAATAAAAATATATATACTTATGCCGATTGTGATTGGACATCTTTAAATAACTCGGTATACAGTAAATGTGGATTTATTCTTAATAAACATACCGATCCTGGATATTTTTGGGTTTTAAATGGATTGAGATGTAATAGATTATTATTTCAAAAACATAAAATAGTAGAAACAAAAGAAGACTTAACTAAAACTGAATATGAAATAATGACATCAAAGGGATATTATAGAGTATGGAATTCTGGTAATTTATTATTTACTTTCGATACTAAAAATTAATAATCTTTATTTACAGAAAATTTAACAATATTTTAACAAGGTAGATCTTTAAAGTCTCCTCCTTTTTTATTTTAACATATTTTTATATTAATCTTAACATATTCTTAACAATAAAGTTATTATATTTAAAAAATATATATAATGATTAGATATATAAGAAGATTTGCTTAAATAAACTCGCAGATTAACTATTAATTTTAATAACAAATTCTCTTATACACTTTGTTATCGCTAGTATGATTTATTTATTAAAAATTTAATTTATATATATATATAAAAAAAATAATAAAAGATATGAGAAAATTTGTGGCAACAACTATTAAAAAATATCTAAATGAAAATTTTGAAGAATATTCAAAATGGAAAAGAAAAAATGTAACATTAAGAGGTATAAAAGAATTTGGTAAGTATAATGAAGTTTATGGTTCTTTTGGTAATGGTTTATATACTGTACCTTTAAGTAACAAAATAATGGCAAAACAATATGGTGATGTGTATTTTGTTGTGAATGCAATACCCAAAAATCCAAAAATAGTTAATTCATTAAATGATGCTGAATTATTAAGACAAAAATTAATTAATGATTTTTGTAAAATAAATGGAGTTAATTATTCTGTTAAATATTTTAATGATAATACCACAATGGATAAAGAAATGTTAAATATTGGGTATGATGGGTTGATAATTAAAGGAAGAGAAATTATTAATTATTTACCAAAAGACATTAAATATTTTAAAACCGAAAATGAATTAAAACGTTACTATGAAACTTTATTTTAATATTGATGTTAATACGATTGCAAATATAAAATATTTAACACAGAATTTAAATTGAAAAAAACAATTATGCTATTAGTCTTATAAATTAATAATTATAAAATAAATTTACGAAGAATGATAAATATGACATTGAAAAAAATATATGCTAAAATTTTATGTTAAAAAACCTATCTAAATTAAAAAAGAAATTAAATCAACTATATTACATAATATTGTTAAAAAAACATAATAAATTAAATTTTAATTAAATCTTAACAACATATTTTTAACAAAAATTTAACATAAATTACTATATACTTTCATATTTTATTTGTATATTAGATATGTATTGATGGTCAATACAATTTTAATAACTTAAATTTTTTTAATTATGGCAAAAACTAAAAAGACTAAAAAAACAAAGAAAGTGAAGAAAACTAAGAAAGCTACAACAAACACTACATGGATTCAGGCATCACAGGCCCGTGAGATTCTTGGTGTGAGTTCAAAAAACCTTGCAGCAACAGCAAAACGTCACAAAATTAGAATGAAACGTAATGATGGACGTTCTTATCTTTATAACGTAGATGACGTTAAAAAGAATGCTTAACTAGTTATTATTGTGCTTTTGTATAATTAAAAGGACGGAAAATTATTTCCGTCCTTTTATATATATAAACATTAAATTAGAAACATTCATTGTTTGTAGTGGTAATAAAGAAAGATTGATGAAGTAAAATAAATACAGTTGTTAATGTTAATAGTATAGCAATATATAAAAGAGATGTTAAAAGAGAATGATAATGTGATTGCTTGGTTATATAAAAACGCGTCAGAAAGTATCTTTAATGATGATAGAACTATTGATTGGAAATATACTTACCTAATGACAATCGATAATTTAGAAACGCTTACAAATACATATATAGAAAAATATAATGAAGTTATTTCTAACGATGAAATTGAAGTATATAGATTGATAAAATTAAATACTATAAAATTTAAATTTAAAAACGTTGGTGTTTTTTGGTCTTTTGATGAAAATGGTGTTGGTGCGTATGGTGTTGGTAAAAAGTTTACTGGAAATAATACATTTATTTTAAATGCAATAATAAAAACAAATGATATTGATTGGGAACAAGGTTTTTATTCATTTCTTCTTTATGGTAAATAAGAAATGGAATGTTATATAAAAAAAGGAAGTAGATGTTTGATTACACATATCAATGAAAAAAAAGTTAAAACACCAATCAAAGCAGTTTGTTAGCATTTGCTTGTAGAAATTTTATCTTTTTAAACATTATCATTACGTGTAAACATCTTTCTTAAATTATAAAGTAATAAGAAATCTAGTCCATTATAATTTCCTAAATGAGCTACATTATCTCCTAATTCTTTGCATTTAATAGAACTAGTTAATGTATCTGGAGAAGTCCATCTAATATCCAAAGATCTATTTTCCTTTCCAAAATTAAACGGTCCAGTATCTGGTGCTGATTTTAATCTATTTAATGTTATATCGTGTATTTTTTCATCTATCTTTCCACCGTGTAATAAACTATAAACATATGGAAAATGTAAATATTCACCATTCAAAGCATCTTTATTAAACAGCCTTTCTAAATTATTACCAAAAGAAACATTACCAGAAACCGCTAATGAACGATATGAATAGTTTTTAATTGGTATTTGTAACCATTTAACTTTCTTAAATACTTTATTAATTAAATCCGATAGTCCGTTATAAAGAATATTCTCCGAAAACCAAATTGCTGTTTTATATAAAACTTTATTATACCATTTTAAATGTAATAAATAATTATAACCTGTTAAATATTTACCAACTTTTGCAAAACCATAGGCAAGTAATCTAACATCATCACCTCGAGGAACGGGTAAATTATAAACAGGATTCTTTATTCTTTGTTTACATGTTATTAACATATAATCAAGCATTCTTTTAGGAATATCAATACATAATTTAACTATATCGACTTTTTCATTATCTATTTGATAAATCTGAGATCCTTCTATTTCAAATATTCTTTTTACAAACGCAAATCCTTGTAGTAAGTGCCACACTTGATCTTGAGACATGTCGGATAATCTAAAATTCTTCTCGCCGTTCCATAACATATGCATCGATTCAAATCCATCAACCTTATCGACTTCATGAAATTCATCTTTCATTTTAATATGTGGATATTTATCTAAATAATCATTCATAACATCGTCTCTTATAAAGAATCCATTTAAATCAGAAGGAAGTGGTGTTGATTGTCTAGTCCAGAAATTAAGATTTTTATAATAAAATTCGGCATTAGCATCTAATCTTTCTATAGATTTTAGTGCATAATATAATCTCTTTAGTGTTTCTGATGCATTTTTATTATTATCTTTTTTATAATTATAATACTCCGAGGCTAAATACATTATATAATAACTCATCGTTATTGTAGTATCTCCCCAACATATAAAACCAGAATCTTTACCCCAAAGTTGTCTTACAAATGCCGGTAAATTTGATCCTGATTTAGAATAATGATCTACAACTATAAAGTATCTATAAAAACGACTTTTATAATGATTATATTTATCGGTTAAATCCATAGTATTTTATTTTAGTTAGTAAATTTTCATAAGTATCTTTAAAAAATCTCATCTATACAAAAAAACATAATGTAATTCTTATAATCTTATGATTATTTATTCATCAAATGGTTGTCCAACAAATGAACCATCTTCATTTTCTATTGGAAAATATTTTTCATTTCCAAGAACAAATAAATTTGGTACACCCTTTTTAATATGCGCTATATGAGAATTTATAATTTTAGGCCAAATATATTTCCATAAAAAAGGTTGGTCAGAATTAAAATACATTCCTCTGTCGGTGTATATTCTTTCAAATGGAATAGATTTAATATACTCAGACACTTCTTTTTCAAATACATCTTTTTCTTTCTTAATAAAATTATTTGTAGCGCCCCACATACCCCCACATATAAGAGCATTGTGATGGATATGATCTCTCATTATATGAAATTCTTTTCCACTTTCAATCCATTCATTAACCGCCGCAGCTTCTCTTTTATTTAATCTACTATCTGTATCTCGTACTATAAATCGTTCTATTGATTCATCTTTAAGAGGTTCAAATCTACGAAACATTTTAAGATGACCTTTGTAATTATCATTACACATAATAACTTCTGAACCCGTATCTTCTAATTTTTTTAAAACTTGTTTAGGTACCGTTTCATCACAATAAAATCTACAAATCCAACCAGGGTATATTATAGGTTGAAGTAATGCATTTTTAATTCCTGCTTCAGCATATTTTGGGTTGTTTCCATATATACAAAAACTTATTATTCTTTTCATTTCTTATAAATTAATGAAGTTATACTTTCTTTTCCGTCTTTATTGATAGTATATATTATATCTATTTTATCTATATTATTCATTAAATATTGATGTTCTTCTTCGGTTAAATATTCAGATTTAGTTTTTGGCCAATTCTTTAATATATTTAAAGTAGTTTTTTCTCCAAGACCAATAAATTCGTCAGATAAACTTGTATGTAAATCTTCTAAAATATAAATACCACCGGATTTTAATCTTTTAAATAGTGGGCCTATTGATGTCTGCTGTTGTTTCATTGTATGACCACCATCATCAATTATTATATCAAATATAATACCTTTGTATACTACTTCTAAAGCTGCTTTATTTGTTTGATCACAAAATTCAACATGAATTCTATCTTCTTTGTTTATTAAAAAAGAAGGAACTACATCTATTCCATAGATTTGAGCATTTGGAAAATATTGTTTCCACATTCTTAAAGATGATCCGTAGTAAACTCCAATCTCAAGAATATTTAACTTATCATTTCTGTATTTACTTAATACTTTTTCATACTCGACGGTAAAGAAATGATACCATGCTTTATCAGTTCCACATTTATTTCCTATTGTAGTTAATTCATCCATATTATTATGATTATTTATTTTATTGGCCCAATATTGCATAGTTAAAAATTCAAAGTCTACAGGTTGTTTTTCTATATAAAGATTTTTATTTGTTATATCTTCAAAATTCTCAAAGTATATAACACAATCTTTATCTTTAAACATATCTATAGAATTTGGTGTCTTATAAATTACTGGTATTGTTTTTAATGCTAAAGCTAACCAAGCAGTAGGATTAGGATCCATTCCATTTCCATGCGGAATTAATGCATACTTATATTCTGATAATGTTTTTAAAAATTCTCGAAATTGCATATTATTAGAATACACATCAAAAATATCTTTATACTCTTTTTTATTTATAATTTCCGATATCTTAGGTCTTATAAACATATCGTTGCCACATACATTAAAATATGCTTCTCTAAATGAACAAAATACTTTATCTTTTTTATTTTTAACGTCTGTATTATCGATTGTCGTACAAATAACTTTATCAACTTCTTCAGGAGTACAATTATCCCAGTATTTTCCGGCGGCTATTCCACACGGTAAACTAGATACTTTATTGTTTTTATATCTCATATTATTCATATACCAATGTTTTACTCTTTGGTCATGAATTAAAGTATCATATTCATTTGGAAAACTTATTTGAGGAGATAAATCACTACACGCGGTAATTAAAATGAATTCATTATTTATGGAAGGTAAAATAAATTTAACGAATTCTCTTAAGAAATCTGTTTTTAAATATACGGTTCTTGGGTGATTATTCTTTTTATAAATATTTGGAAAAGCTATTTGCCAATCAAAATAAATACCAAAATTATCAGGAACTCCTAATAAAATTTTATTACCATCTTGACCCAAAAATATTTGTTTATAAAATTTATATTGATTGTTTATTTCCATCATTATTTAATTATTTTCCAATTTGGTTTTAAAATTGGAGTATATAATGGATCTCTATCTTCTCTAGAATATTCATGTAATACCATTTTTGGTTTATTAATATCCATACAATGAGCCAAGCAAAAGAAAGAACTATTAATAAAATGACATTCTTTTGCATTTTCCATTATAGTTAAATAATCAAATAAAGTTAATGATAAATCTGTTGGTTTTATTATTTTAAAGTTTTCAGGTATTTCTTTAGTTATTTTTCTATTATCGGTGTCGTGTATAAAAATATAATCTTCATTATCCTTTAGGCCGACCTTATAATAAGTCTCTTTTTCTTTTTCTAAATCTCTTTGTACATAAAATTCAGAAAATTTAACCGATATATCTAAATTAGCTTGTTCATAAAAAATTTGATCTATTGTTTTTTTATTATTTGGATTTTTATATTCATTCCAAAATTTTTCATAACCTATTATTAGATATTTGTTTATTATATCATTTTGCACAAAATTAATTATTTGTTCATATTCCATATTTAATATCTTTAGATTTTTTAAATCTCTAAACATAAATGAAACATTTTTATAATTATTTGGTTTAGAAAATATAGTAACTAAATCATTTCTTTTAGCATAATATCTAACTAATCCATTTGAAATAATTTGATCTCCTAAACCAAGATGTGTTAGTATGTAAAGACTATTCATTTATAATTTTATTTAATGTTATACAAATAAATTCTATTTCTTCATTTTTTAATGTTGGATAACTTGGGAGTATCAAACAAGAATCATATAATTGTTTAGATACTTTAAAATTTTTAGCATCGAACATTTTAAAATGAGAATGATAGTTTATAGGAGGGAACATAGGTCTTGTTTCTATTCCATTCTCCAATAATTTAAGTTCTATTAATCTTATATCTTTTGTTAAATTTTCTATTCTTATACCAAACATCCAATGTGAATGATCACAATTATTTGGAACTTCTTGAAATTTAATATTAGTATTAAAAGCTAAACATTCTTTATATTTACTAAATATTCTCTTTTTATTTTCTAAAATCTCGGGTATTAATTTTAGTTGACCATAAAGAATGGCAGCCTGGACGTTAGTCATTCTATAATTATAACCAATACCAGAAAAAATAAACTTTTCTTTAGTGTGTCCTTGACCTCTTATTCTAAATATTTCATTATATAAATTTTCATCATTAGTACAAAATGCTCCACCTTCTCCGGAAGTTATATTCTTATTTCCAAAGAAAGATATACTAGAACTTAATGATGCAGTTCCGGTCATTTTATTTTCATATGAACCTAAAAAACCTTCGCAATTATCTTCTACTATAACTAAATTGGGAATATCTCTTTTTAATTGTGGTACGTTAATAATATTACCAATATTGTGTACGCATAAAAATGCCGCATCTGGGAATAATTTATGCATATGTTTAAGTTTTTCAATATCTATATTCCATGTATTAATATCACTATCGATAGGTATCAGTGTGTAGTCTGGATAAGTTTTAAACATATTCCAGGCTGCAATGTAAACATTACTAGGAACTATTAATTTATCAATATTTGGATATTTTAATTTAAGAGAAATTGCTACAAGATGTGTGGCAGCAGTTCCATTAGATGTTAAACAAAGATAATCACATCCAATTATTTTTTTTAAATCTTTTTCAACTAAATCTAAATATTTTCCATGACTAGAAATCCAAGTAGAATCTATAGCATCATAAGCATATTTTAATGAATTATTTGGTATATATGGTTTATAAATTGGTATCATTATCTATTGTATTTTTTAAGTTCATCTAAAACACAAAATTCAATAATTAATTATAAAAAATATAATTTAAAATCTTTTTATTTATCTAGCATTTAATAAATATAAGATAAAAATATAATAGTATAACCTATTCCAACTTGATTTAATATAAAATTTTTCATTAGTATGTTTTATGCGATCTTTGTAAATACTTTCCATTATCTAATTCTTCACCCGACAATCCAGCTTTAATTATTTCTATAATTTTTTGATCTATTTCATTTATTAACTGATTTCTTTGAACGTTTAAATCACATGCTTTCTTTAAAGTTTCCCAAAGTTTTTTAGCTCCATCTTCATCTTTAAAATATTTTTCTTTATATTCTTCAAAAGACATTCTACGAATTTCGTATAAAATCTCTTGATTATTCCACATCTTTAAATCAACGGTTGTTAATTTATCTATTAAATTTCCTATTGTATCGGCCATACTATAAATTTTTAAAACCTATTAATCTATGTCCTTCTTCTTTAAATACATAACCATATTTATTATATAAAGAAATTGCCAAATGGTTTTGTTTTTCTACCGTTAATCTAACAACATCTACGTCACACATCTTTAAATAAGAATGTATATAATTTAATAATTTTTCTCCATATCCTTTACTTCTATAATTTTTATCAACTAATAATCCTATAGATGGTATTTTATATCCTTCATCAAATCCTCTTATAAGTCCATATGATATAATATCATTATTATCATCATTAAATAATAAAAAATATTTATCTTTATTTTTATTTTTTATTTCTTTATAAAATCCTAAACAAGATAATTCATGAGGATGAAAAACATTTTCAGATTCTTTATTATTTTTAAAAAATCTGTCTATTTTATCATAATAATTAAAAAAATTAAGAAAATTTATTTCTAATAATGTATTCATATTTTATTTTTAAACCATAATTTAGATTTATGTTCCCTTGTTATATTTATATTCCAAATATAAGTATAATCATCTTTAGCATAAACACAAAATGGATGATAAATATAAGACTTAATTAATTTATTTTTAATCATTCTCATATACATATCATCTGTCGTAGTTGTAAATGTATTTAAATAATTTTTTATTTTATCGTATGCTGTATTTCTTATCATCATTGCTAATGTACATTCTACATTTGGCATCGACGGATATACGGCTACTGTATTTTTTAATAACGATTCATTATAGTTTGTATTTTCATAATGTGGAATACCAGATAAATATACATGTTCCCAATCTTGTGGTAATATTTTAAATAAAAATTTAATTCTTTTTTCAAAATCTTCGGCTATAATAGCATCATCTTCTAGTATTATAACATAATCCCAATTATTAGATTGGGCTAATTCAATAGCTTTTATATGAGACATTGTACAAGCTATTTCTCCGGGTTTAAATTTTTCGCCGGCTCGCCATCCGCCGGGAGAAATATATTTATTTAATTGTTCTTCGGTCAATTCTTTTGCGTCAACGGCATCCATAATAATATTATCAAGATTTAATTTTTTAAATTGTTCTTGAATATTATTTCTTCGTTCTTCGGCTCTCTTTAATGATATAGTAATTATATTCATACTATTTTTTATAGTAAACCCACGATGTTCTATTTTTATTTATTCCTGTGAATAAAAAATATTGATCTACTGCCATTTTAACACCACAAGAAGTTTCTGTATAATCATGACCAGCTATTATTCCAGGTGTTTTTACTTTTGGAAACCAAAGCTTTATATCATTTTTACAGCCTTCATATGTATGATCACCATCAATAAATAAAAAATCTATGCTATTATCTTCAAATCTTTTATAAGCGGTTGTACTATTTTCTTTAATGATAGTAACATAATCTAATAAAGGTGTTAAATTATTCAGTGTTTCTTCATAAAAAGATTTACCTTCATATTCAAATAAATCTATAGTATAGAATTTTATATTCTTTTTTGAATCTTTAATTAATTCAGCCATATAAGCCGCAGACTTTCCTTTCCAGCAACCTATTTCAACAAATACAGCATTGTTATATTTTGATACCATTTCATTATAAATGTTATCAAAATTAAACATGCCTTGAATATTTTCCCAGTACATTTTATTTAATTTTTTCTAGCAACCAATATTTAAAACTTTCTAAATTTTCATTTAATTTATTTTTTTGTTCACTTGTAAACACTGGTTGTGTGTATATATCTCTAAATTCCGATTCATTATTATCTAATCTTTTTACTATTTCTAGTGCCGAACGATTTCCTATTTTAGTTGCATTAATAAAAGCTTTTTCATTAAAATCTTCTGCAACTCTAGAAGCCCCCCAGTATATAGGTAACGATCCGGCTAAAAATCCATCCATTAATTTTTCTGTTACATAATATGGATAAGAATTATTCTCATATGTAATAGAAAATTTATGTTTATTTTTTAAAAAGAATTCATCTTTAGCATCTCGCCAATATCTTCCTTGTGACGCTTGTTGTAATTCTAAACTATTGGTCATATATCTTCCATAAGAATGAACTCTTTTATATTCATTTAAAGATAAATACATTCCATTTCTAGAAAAATTAGATGGATTACTTACCGTAAATGAACAAAATCTATCAAATGAATCATAATTAATTCTATTAAATAGTTTATTTTTATATTCTGGTTTTAACAAAATATAAGCTTGCCATAATGGAAGTCTAAAATTTCTCTCATCATGAGGGTCAAATGATATTGCAAAATCTGTATCAAACTGAGAATATCTCCAATTTTCTGCTATCCACATTATTCGTTTAATAGATCTTGGATATTTAACAATACCTTGTAATCTATTAAATAAAGAATGAAAAATAACATCGGGTTTATTATTATCAACTACAATATTATATTTTTCTGATAATATTGGTGTAAATATATCTTCTTGCGAAATTTCTGGCCAAAAATCTACAAAAGCTATTCGTAATGTATCTTTACTCATAATTATTATTGTTTATACCCATCTGTAATATAGTTGGGTTTGTTTCATAATTTTTAACTGTTCTTATATTTGATTTAAGTTCTTTGCTCGGTAAAACTAAACAAGGGGTTGAACAATATATCTTATATATGTCCTGTTCTTGCATAGTATATGTCACTGCATCGGCAATTGTAAAAAAATTATCTTGACTTTTTATATAAGCTTCCATCATAGGTCTATTCATGGCATAAGCTAATAAACTCCAGCTTTTGTATGCCCTCATCCATCTAGAATTTACTCTTATATTTTTAGGATCTAAATTATACATAAATGAATACAATAAAAGACAATTCCAATCGGTTGGAATTGCATCTATATATTTTGGAATTAATACGTTAAAATCTTTATGAAAAATGACATCATCTTCAAACACAAAAAGCTTTTCTACTCCCTGTAAAAAAGCTGTTTTAATAACATGATAATGCGATAAAGCAGCGCCAATTTCATATGGTTGTTCTTTATAATTAAAATGACCTTTACCACTATCTGTAATTGACTTAGCTATATTAGGAATAAAATCATATTTAACCGGATGAAACCATTCTACTTGTATTCCTAATTTATCAAATCTTTCTTGTATAAATTTTTTTTTATCAGGTCTTTCTAATAAATTTATACATACAACTTTATCAAAATATGTATTTATTATGTGCGCCATAAATTAAAATTAAGATTTATTTTTCTATTTTTTGTATTTCAAATAATATCTCTATTATATGACATCTTAAAATAATGATTTGGCTTTATTATTTATATGAACTTTTTCATTTTCAGTTTTCTTCTTATCTACTTTATCATTAATTTTTTTCACTAACTTTTGTTTATGTCCATCTAGGTAATAAACTATCTTTTTTTCATATTCATCTATTCCTAATACAGGAATTTTATTTTCCTTTTCTAATTTAAGAATTTCATTAGCAAATTCTTCATTTACTATTTTTTTATTAAATTCATAATCAGAGAGTACGTTATCTTGTTTGCCTTTTGATAGGATTAATTCTAAAGCTTCGGGTATCACAATATTACAATCATATTCATTTTTAGAAAGTAATGTAGAACACTCTTCGTACTTCTTTAATTCTTCAGGTTGTTTACTTAATTCAATTAATTTTTCCGCTACTTCTTTACAATCTTTTCCATTACTATAAATAGCTGAATATGGAATATCATAAAAGTTTTTACCTTCTTTGTTTTTATTATTCTGTCCCCAATGAGTGTCAAATAACGGAATCCCTAAATATGCATTTTCTATTTGACTATATTCCATTCTATTTCCATAATCCCATGGAGTCTTTGGCAAACTAAAAAATGAAGAACTATATAAATATTTTCCCATTAATTCTAAACCTTTAGCTCTGGCAATAGGCCCATAAACTTCAACTGCACCATTTCCGTCTCTTTTTCCCGATGGATTAACATATGTTACATCTGGTCTATCTATAATATCAAACTTGGCTCCTATACTTCTTTCAACGCCATGAACTTGACAAAACCAATTTGGATTTAATTTTAATAAATGATTCTGTATTTCTATAGTTCTTCCAATATTCTTTAATGAACTCCAACGAGTAACACTAACTAATCCTAATTGTTTCTTTTCTAATGGATATTGTTTTTTAATAACATCTAACTCCGAGAAGTCCATCCATAAATGAAAACGATGAAGTCTGTCACCTATTTTCTTCATACCCAATTTATCTACAGTTTTTGAAAACCAAGTATCTAATCCATAATGAAAAACTATATCCGCTCCATTGACAAGTAAACCTAAATAACCTATTTTATCTATATTCATCTTCATAATTTCAAGATTATAAACAGCTTTAATAGGTTTAGTTAATTTACAGAATAAATCGTAATAAAAAGCTTTAATTGCTGAATGTTCTATTTTATTATGAGGATATGAAGTAAAAACAACTAAATCATATTTATTTAATTTTTCTACAAGATCTGGAATATCTTTAGGACTAAAAAAATTAATTTTTGTTCCATGAGCATTTTGTCTAGAATATTTTTTGCCTGTATAATAAGAATAAAATTCCGATTGCATGTTATGCGAATTGCAATAATTATCTAGTTCTGTTCCAATTCTTTGGACTCCGCAACCTTCTGCACCTTGCCCTGCAATAATTGCTATTTTTAATCCTTTAAAATTTTTATTCATGATTATTTAATATTATTTTTTATATTTTTCTATTTCATCTGAGCATATTCCACAACAATTAAACTGTTCATAATCTACCGTTTCCGGAAGAACACATATAGAATTATTTTCTTTTCCTTGATGTCCTAATATGCAACCTGGATAAGTCCAAATATAACCCTTACTTGTTAATGTACATTGATCTCTATCATGGAAAAATATATTAAGATCTTTATATTTCTGAAGAGAATGTAATGCAAGAATATTCTTACAATGAATCCATAATTTTTCTGGATTAGATAAAAATATTGCATTATGTAGACTTATTTCATATTGAGGTTTATCATGTCCTAAATAAAATTTTCCATCTATTTCTCTTATATCAATTTCTACATCGTATCCAGCTTCTATAGCTTTCATAATATACTCTGGATTATTTTCTAATTTAGGATTTCTTCCATTGATATTTCCTCTATGACTAATTAGTATCATATTAATTTTATTTTATTTTATTTTATTTAATTTTATTTTACATTATATTTGTCGTTTAATGCTCCTGGATTTTTTACTACACAAGTAATAGCTTCGGTTGAAAGTACTTTAAAATCCGTTGCTTCATTTGGTTCTATTACTATTAAATCACCAGTACGATAGATTTCACCATTCATCATAACTAATCCTTTTACTATTACTGTATATTCAGTAGAAATTTTATGATAATGTTTAGCATCATAATCACCTTTTTTATAATATTTTATAGCCACTTCAAATGGACAATTGGGTACTAATGATTTTTCAAATGAACCTAAAAACCAACCTAAATTAAAATCTTTTTTTATGTTATATTTTTTCATATTTTATTTTCATTTTCTTTTATTTTCTCCAATATCTTTTAGTTGTTTTTTTATCCTATTATATAATTAACGTTTAAATTCTCTTAAAAAATCATTCAAATCTTCTGGTGTACCAAGTCCACGCATTTTTTCTACGTCATATATCTTAATTTTCTTTTTATCTTTAATATATTCATTATAGATAGGAGCTACATAAAATTCGCCATTTACTTTATTTTTTTCATCTGCTAACATTTGTTTGGCATATTTAACAAATTCACTACCTTTTGCATAATAATAAATACCAACCGTAGCTTTATTACTAATAACTATTTTTTCTTTTAATTCAATTACATTTTCTTCTTCATCAAGTTTTACATAACTCCATTTTGGGTGTGTATTTTCAAATGTTAATATTCCACCATCACATTTATTTTCCGACATTTTATAATAGAATTCAATTGGATTCCATTCTATGTATTGATCTGAATTTGCAATAATAAGTGGTTTATCATTATTAATTAAATCTTCGGCACATAAAACTGCACCGGTTGCACCAGGAAATTTTTTATTTTCTGAAGTAACAATTTTGCACCCAGGTGTTAATAAATTTAACATATAACTTAAATTATATTTTTCATAGTGTTCTTTTTTAACAACATAAATATAATTTGCTTTAATACCTAAAGATTCAATAATAATTTGTATCATCGGTTTTCCATTAACTTCAATAAGAGGTTTTGGAAATGTATATCCTGCATTTTTAAATCTTGAACCTTCGCCTTCCATAGGAATTAAAACATTAAGATTATCTAAAACTAGAATATTATTTTTACCATTTTGTATGCTCATAATTTTATCTTTTATCTTTTTATAATTAACATCCTCGGGATTTTTAACAACTAAAAGATGTCCACAAGAATTTATGGCACCTTCTATACCAACTGGACTATCTTCTATAATAAGAGTTTCTTTTGGGTTTACTCCTGCATGACACATGCAAGTTAAATACATTTCAGCATTTGGTTTTGAATTTTTTACATCCTCATTAGAAACAAAATAATCAACGTATTCAATAACTCCACATTTATATAATAAAAGTTTAGTAGTTTCTCGTATTGAATTGGAAGCAACATAAATTTTATATCCATCTTCTTTTAATTTTTTAAATATATTTACTAGCCTTTCATCGTATGGTATTTCCTTTCTTATTAATTCAATTGTATACTTTTGTTTACTAGTTGATAAAAAATCATAAACATCTTCCGATAGACCTGTTCTTTTTGTTAAGATCTTAAGTTTTTTACGTGTCGGTAAACCATCATAATACTTTAAATGGTCATCATAAGATATAACATAATTACTGTTATAATCTTTTATAGCCATATTAAGTGAATTGTAATGTAATTGTTTGGTGTTTACAAGAACACCATCAAGATCAAAAATTATAAGTTTTATCATAGTCTATGTTTTATTTTGTTATTTATACGGTATTATCTTAGGAAAGTTTCGTATTTAATTATTAAGTTTTATGTTTTTTATTTTTATATAAAAAATATCTATTAATGATTTGTTAAAATTAAATAAAATAATACGACTAAATCTTAACTAAATTTTAACATTAATCTTAAAACTTTTTCCGTCAGACTCATATAACTTAAGGACTTAAGGAAAGTGGAAAAGTATATTCTTAAGATACTTAAGAGGGAAATCTCGGGAAATTTCCCGGGATATATAAATTAAATAAAATAATAATGTTATGTACAAAAATAATTCACTTTGCGAAAGTAATATTAGATATAAAATATTTGAAAAGAAAGAATATAAGACTTATGCTGAAAAATCTTGGCTCGGGAAGGCTTTATCTTGGCCATCTAGAGCAACTCGTAAAGCTAAAGTAGAATATTTATTTAAATCATATAAAAATAAATTAGAACAAGATATAAATAATGCAATACAAAATTTTAATGAACAACTTCCAGAAAGATTAAATCTTATTAAAAATAAAGTAGAACAATATCTTAAAGAATATAATACAATAAAAAATAAGGGAATAAAATCAAATGATCCAGAATATAAATTACAAATTAGAAAATTAGAAAATTTAAGCAGAAATTATTTAAATGCCGAACAAATTTATAGTGGTGAAAGAACTAAAAAATTAGAAAAATATATAGATGATTCTATAAATAATGCAACAAAAGAATTAGAAGATATAATTGATAATATAGGAGAACATATTAAAGTTGATTTTTCAAATAAAACTAAATTTCAATTAAAAAATAAATGGGCACAAATTAAACAACAAATAGAAGAAGAAGCCGAAACAAAAAAATTGGAAATATTAGATAATCCTATAGTAAAAGAAATAGAAGATTTAAAGGCAAGTGTAGATAATATCATACAAAATGAGGGTGGATATATATTTAACGAAAAAGGAAGAATCATTAATAGGAAAGGGAGAGAAGAAACGGCTTTAACACCTCAACAGAAAAGAGATATGATATCGGCTAAAAATATATTATCTAGTCAAATTGCTAATTTTTTATGTAATTATTTACCTAAGAAATTACGTAATGTTATTTTATGTAATGATATTTATAAATGTCCAGAGGGATTAACAAAGAAAATAGCAGAACAAATGGTAAAAGAAACATCATACAATGCACCACAAAATTCAGCCGTAAGATCTTTCTTAAAAGATAGATATATTATAAATGAAAGAGGAGAATATAATCAAAATAATATAGATATTTTTTGTGACAGTTTCAGAGAATATTTACTTGAATATGATGAAAGAAATTCAACTCGTTTAAGTGCCGAATTATCGAATAAATTTAAACAAAGCCCGACTAAATTAGGTCCTGTTATGTTTTTTAATATATTAAATTCTAATAAAGATGAGTATGAATATTATTTAGATTATGTATACTTAGAAAAAAATCCAAATTTAGAATTTGATAGAAGATTTACTAGTACATTTAAAATACAAAATTCAATAAATTTCAATAATTAATCATAAAAAACATAATTTAAAACCATGCTTTTATGACTTGAATTCTGCTGAAAAACATTAAATTTGCATAAGCAATCGTTTAATGAAACTCGATATTTCAATTTCGAGTTTTTTAACGCAAGAAAGAATTCTTTCCAGTTGTTAAATTTGGTAGCCATTTCCTTCCATTGGTGTTTTACCAACAGTGTTGGATAAAATCCTTTCTTATTTTTCTTTATTCTATATTCAAAACCTCTTCTTGCAATCTCTATTGAAGCATTTACAGCATCCGTATAGTTATGTTGTAAATTTCCTATAAAACTTGAATAAGCCGGATTAACTGAATATAGTTTAATTCCTTCTATGTTTAATCTTTTGGTTAAGTTATTTATAAATAATTCTCTTTTCCAAAGATTTTTGTTTTTTCTATTTGATATTTTTATTTTTGAACAACCTTTAAAATGTAGGTCTTCAATAAAAACTGATTTACAATTGAATTGTTTTGCTAGATTTGCGATAGATTTACTTATTTCATAGGTTTCAAACTTTAATTTGTTTTGAAAATATTTCATTCTGTCGGAGCTTGAACTTAATTTTTCATTTAAAATTTTATTAAAAATTTTCTTTAAACTAAATTCTTGCGTATGGATAACGTTTCCATTATCTAAAATAGAAATTCCTATCGTGTCGGGGTTTAAATCTATACCTAAATATCTATTTTCATTTAAATTTTTACACCTTTCATTTTTAAATTCTTCAAAACTTATATAGATATGTTTTAAATCAAGTTTAATTGAATAAGTATATCCTCGTTGATGTTGTTTAATCTCATTAAGTTGTTGAAGCTTAAATAATTCATTCTTTATATTGTTTCTTAAATTAGGTAATTTTAGTTCAATATGTTCGTTTCTATTTAATTTAAAGATGATTTGGTTATTATCAATTATATCTAACTTAAATAAGCGATTCCCTTGATTAAGTTCTTCACCTTGAATGTTAATAGGAACCAATCTTTTGAGTTGATATTCTTCCTTCGATATTTTATTCTTACATCTTAAAATGAAGTTCTTTTTTCCACCAAATATAACTTTTTCACCTTTAGATCTTTTGTGAACTGCTTTAGCATCTTTAATTGCACACTGAACCAACCAAGAATTTAACAAATCAATATTTTTCAGTGATTTAGTTAAATATCTAACTTCCTTTTCCGTATTACCTTCAAGAAAACGATTATAACTATATCTAACAACACATGAATATTGCTTAATTATAGGCATCAAATTTTTGGATGACTTATATGAAAGTTTAATTGTTTTCATTATCTTGTTATATAAAATAATATGATAGATTTTACCTATATAGAATAATTTTTTACGATATATATATTAAGGAAAAATTATTTTTTTTATAATTTTTATGTTAAATTAATGTTGATTTTTAATATGTTGGTGTATGAATCTATAGATTATTTTTTGAATGAAGAATTTGATTATATAAATACAGAAGAACAAGATTTAATTAATAAATTTAGTGAATTGGCTAGTGAATATGGGTTTGTTAAATATGTACCTAAAATGAAATTTTATAATGCAATAACAATTGCAGGGTTTGCTTTAGATAGATATGATATAAAACTTATTAAAGATAAAATTAAAAAGAAACTTCATGTTTTGTTTTTAAATAAAGATGATATGGATAACTATATAGATTTTCCGATAACAAGATGGATAAATGATCCTAATATATGGAAAAAAACAATGGAATATTGATAATATGAATAAGCATAAAATACCAAGATTGGATGAAGATTTTTACAATCCATTTGAAGATGATCAAAGAGAAAATGTTGAAAAACCTAAACATTTATCTGATCAAGGTGGAATGTTTAGAGTTCGTAGAGAATCTTTCTCTCCTAGTCGTATAGAATTTTCTAAAACATCTTCTGGAAATTATACCGTAATAGCTCGTTCTATGTTTTATACAGGTGAAATAGTAGAAATAGCTCCTATTATATTTGTTGGAATTGAAGCACAAATTGATAAGAAAATCAAAGATACAGTATTTGAAATAGATAAAGCAAATAATCTCTGGGGTATTGTATTAGGATATGGTTCTATTTATAGACACTCGTCGACACCTAATTTAGATTTTGCATATAATTCTAAATCTAAACAAATGTATTTTATTGCTAAAAGATTAATAAGAACTGGAGAAGAACTAACTATAGATTATGGAAAGGATTGGTGGGATGCTCGTATGAGCACTAACTTTACTAATCAACATAGTTTATCTAATGATCAAGGAATAATGGTTCCACCAACGACTCCAATGGGAGAGAATACTGAAAATATTCAATCTGATTTACAAAAGAAAAATGTTAATGCAGGAATTGCAGTCGGTTCACAACAACATATCAATCCGGCCAATACAGGATTTACATTATTAAGTAATGGACAATCATAATGAAATTAGTTAGAGAACATATAAATGAGGTGGTTGGTATAAGACCAGTTAAGTATGTACCTTCATTTAAAGGTGATATCAATTTATCACATAAAAATTTAAAAAAACTTCCTAAAAATTTACCAAAGAAAATAACAGGTAGTTTCTATTGTAATTATAATAATCTAATTTCTCTAAAGGGCACACCAATATCAATAGGTAAAGATTTATATTGTGATAACAACAAACTAACTTCTTTAATAGATGCACCAAGATCAGTTGGTGGAGATTTCAATTGTTCTAATAACAACCTAATTTCTTTAGAAGGTTCTTCGATATTTATTAATGGAAATTTCTATTGTTCTAATAACAAATTAATTTCTTTGAAAGGTGCTCCAACGTCAGTTGGTGGAGATTTTTATTGTTATAACAATAACTTGACTTCATTAGAAGGTGCACCGATATCAGTAGGTAGAGATTTCTCTTGCGATAATAATAAATTAACTTCTTTAGAAGGCGCACCAACATTAATTAATAGAGATTTCTCTTGTGTTCACAACAAATTAACTTCTTTAGAAGGCGCACCAACATTAATTAATAGAGATTTCTTTTGTAATAATAATAAACTAACTTCATTGGAAGGTGCTCCTACATCGGTTGGTAGAGATTTCTATTGTTCTAATAATAACTTAACTTCATTGAAAGGTGCTCCAACATCGGTTGGTGGAAGTTTCTTTTGTATTAATAACAATTTAACTTCATTGAAAGGTGCACCAAAATCGGTTGGTAGAGATTTCTCTTGTTCTTATAATAAACTAACTTCATTGGAAGGCGCCCCAACATCAGTTGGTGGAATTTTTTATTGTTATAAAAATAACCTAACTTCATTAGAAGGTGCTCCAACGTCGGTTGGTGGAGATTTTCATTGTGATTATAACAATATACCTAAAGAAGAAATTGAACGTTATTTTCAAACAGGTGCCGTACGAGGTGTTATATATAGTGATTATGGAGAATATAAAAGATAAAATATATAAAGTATAATATGAAGTTAGTTAAAGAACATATAAATGAGGTAGTTGGTATAAAGCCGGTTAAGTACGTTCCCCCGTTTGAAGGAAGTATTGACTTATCAGGTAAAAATTTAAAAGAACTTCCTAAAGATTTACCCAGAAAAATAATAGGAAATTTCTATTGTGATAACAACAACCTAATTTCATTGAATGGTGCTCCAACATCAGTTGGTGGAGATTTCTATTGTAATGACAACAACTTAACTTCATTGGAAGGTGCTCCAACATCAGTTGGTGGAGATTTCTCTTGTCGTAACAATAACTTAACTTCATTAAATGGTGCTCCAATATGGGTTGAAGGAAATTTCCTTTGCGATAATAACAACTTAACTTCTTTAGAGGGTGCTCTAACATCGGTTGGTGGAATTTTTATGTGTAGCTTTAATAAACTAACTTCATTGAAAGGCGCTCCAACATCGGTTGGCGAAGATTTCTCTTGTTCTAATAATAAACTAACTTCATTAGAAGGTGCTCCAACATTGGTTGGTGGAGATTTCTATTGTCTTAACAACAACATATCTAAAGAAGAAATTGAGCGTTACTTCAGAACAGGTGCCGTACGAGGAACTATATATAGTGATTATGGAGAATATAGAAGATAATATAAAATTAGTTAGAGAACATATTATAAATAAACAATAATTTAACATAAAAATTATAATCTTAATATTTACATAAATTTAATGTTTTTCAGCGAAATCGTGGTTTTAAATTATGTTTTTTTATTATTTTAATTATTTAATTTATTGAATTTTGTATTTTAATGAAGTAGAAGATATTTATAAAAGATTAATTAATTTAGTGTGAAATTAAAATTTTTTAATCAAGTTAAAACTTTTAAACACAATAATCATATATAATATATAATTATTAAATAAAAATATAAAATTATGATAACAGAAATAAAAATTGGATTGTTACAAAAAGGGTCTGAAATAGATCCATCAACAAATAAAGTAATATATAATCTTGTTTCTTCTTGTAAAATTAATTTAGTTAAAATGCAAGATGAGATTATAAAAATTAATGAAATGCATGGAATAACTGAAGAAGAATTTATAATAGATTTATCTAATCAAATGTATGAAGATTTAATTAGAAATTCTAATAAAGAATATGATTCGGTTTCTGTGTGGATATACAATTATAATAAACAAGATAAGACATTTGATTTAGGAAATGATGTCATCAATATACCAACCGAAGATATTGAAGTAATAGATAACGCAATAGATATTAAAACACTGGATTCTATTTCTAAAACTAGAGAAGATCTTAATGGATTTAAAGAATTTATTAAAATGACTCTTGAAAGATTACATTAATGAAATATATTTCTCATATACCGTTAATTGGTGGATTCACATTAGCGGCAATGAATATAACTAAAACAAATCCTATTGCTATTACATCTTATTCATTATTTAATTTTAATGACTCTCTTCTTTTAAGATATTTTAAAGAAAAGAAAAATTTAAATATTCCATATTATCAATTAGATAAAAATGAAATACCTTCTTTTGAAAATGTAGATTTTGTATGTGCTATTCCACCATGTAATTCACTTAGCATGGCAGCAACTAGACCTGCTGGAACCGCTGGTACAGCAGATTCAGTCAAATATATGTATATGTCTTCAGAATATATTTTAGGAAATATCAAACCAAAGGTATTTATTTTTGAAAATGCACCTACTTTGTACACACCAATTGGAACTAATGTTAGAAATAATCTAATTGATATATCTAAGAAATATAATTACTCTATTGTATTTTATAAAACCAACACTCTACAACACGGAATACC
>Ga0208825_1000535_pt1 | contig 35462 bp, 31 predicted proteins | sample AD_UKC113_MetaG_FD_184450 | JGI IMG/M metagenome (GOLD analysis project Ga0208825, IMG submission 184450) | Active sludge microbial communities of municipal wastewater-treating anaerobic digesters from Hong Kong - AD_UKC113_MetaG (SPAdes)... | ecosystem: Engineered > Bioreactor > Anaerobic >... | reverse complement strand
ACGAACATTTGTGAAGATAGTAAAAATTAAAATAACCAGTCCTCCAAAAAGACAAATTTGAGCAAAAATATCTCCGTGCTGAACGTAAAAAGTTACATTTGTTTCTGGTTTAATATGTGCAATAAAAGCATCTTGTTCATACAGATGAGTTTTATATCTTACGACTCCTGTCGGATCGACAACGAGCGATATTCCCCCATTTGCTGCCTGCACAATCCAGCGCCGTGTTTCGACAGCACGCAGCGATGCGTACGATGCGTGTTGATATGCGCCTGATGTATTTCCCCACCAGCTATCATTTGTTATAACAATCAGAAAGTTCGCGCCACGACGAACAAATTCACGAGCAAAGTTTGGAAATACAGACTCATAGCAAATCATTCCACCAAATTTCACTCGCATGGAATCATGGACAGAAAGTTCAAACACTACCGTATCAGTTCCTTTTCCCCAACTTGAAATTCCAACATTCCATTTCAACGGCTCGATCAAAAAGCGAAACGTTTCCGCATAAGGAATGCGTTCCGCAAATGGTACAAGTATAATTTTTTGATATACTTTTTCAATTCTTCCATTTGAATCAAAAAGCGCCGTCGAGTTGTACGACTCAACAAACAGATTACTCTTACCAATTTGATCGGCTGTAACAGGAGCTTCTGTTGAATCAAAAACCCGATACGTCGGCAATCCGGTAATTAACGGTACATTGAACGAATCAATTGAACTTTGAATCTTTTGAAGTAGTGCAGAATAACGTGGCGAGAAAATGTAGACCGGAATTGCCGTTTCAGGCCATATAATAAGATCGGGATGATAGAATGAAAGCAATTCTGTCTTCTGAAGATGGATGTGCACTTGTTCTTCAGGCGATTGAATCTCCCCATCCCACTTTTGCCACGGATCGATATTCGCTTGAACAATTCCGACTGAAATAGGTAAAGCAGAATTATCCTTGTATGAATTTTTTACGACACTTCCGTAGACTAGCGGACCAAAGAATAGGACAATGAGTATTGAAATAAGAATGGTAGTTTGAGGTGAAAAAAATTTCCTTTCATTAAGAATAATTCGTGTAATTTCAAATACAATACAATTGAATGCGAGAATAATAAATGAAAGTCCATAGACCGATGTAAATTCGAGAATTTGAATGCGCGCCGTATCATACGCTTGACTATTTCCCAGTTGAATCCACGGAAATGCATATTCTCCAAGTGAATGGAGATACTCAAAACTAACCCACAAAAGACAAAATGCAATATAGCCTGCCATTCGACCGGCTTTCTTACGAACCCACAAAGCTGCCCATACAAATGGAAGATAGAAAATAGGATGGATGAACAACAGCAAACCGCCAGCTACCATCATCCAGATATCTTTCCCCACGACAAAGCCACCGACCCAATAGAGTGTTGAGCAATGGAAAACGAAAAGAAAAATGTACGTGTACCACAGACGTGTTCCATTTTTATCTACTCCTTCATAAATCCAGAAAAGCGGGAAAAAGGCAATGTAAGCAAGCGAGTATAATGGCGATGGCGGAAAAGAACATCCTAAAAGTAACCCGCCAATTCCTGCAATGAGATAGTATCGGATACGATTATTTTTCACAGAAACACTCATTGCTTTCACTGTGTATTGATATGTGTTTGATACTTCCGAACTTTATAAACTGTTATAAGCCGCTCAAAAAGAAGATAGAGCACAATCACTATACTACCGCAAGCCATACCTACAATTGCCCCACCAATCACATCGAGTGGATAGTGAACGCCAACATAAATACGAGAAAAAGCAACCAACGTAGCAAAAGACCAAAACCACCAGCGATACCGCGGAATACAGTACGCTAGTACTAAAGCTCCTGCAAAATTATTGGCGGCATGAGATGAAGGAAAAGAGAAACCGCCTCCGCATCCAACGAGTAAATGCACATCCTGAAGAACATGGCATGGTCGAGGGCGGGAAAAAAGAAATTTTAGCACAAAACTGTTCAATTGATCACTGAATGCCACGGCAAGAACGAGAAGAATTGCACCTAAACGCACATTCGATTTACCACGAATAATCATCAATGCCAAGATAACAAACGCCGCAACGATTATCACCCGATAATGATTGAGATCGGTAATAATCGGCATCAAAAAATCGAAGAACCAATTTTGAAGTGAATGATTGATAAAGTAGAATGCTTGAGTATCAAAACTTAAGAGTGTATTGAGAAATTCATTCATTGTTTTTTTGTAGATTTACTATTTTTCCGTTTTCGGTACATCTGATAAAGGATGACAACAACCAATACGAGTACAATAATAGCGGTAATTACTTTGCCATATAAATCGAGATAAATCGTAATATCTTGCCAATGTTCACCAAGAGAATATCCAAAATACAACAACAGCACGTCCCATACTACCGAACTTAAGAATGACAAAATCAATGTCGGGATATACTTTAAGTGGGACATTCCAGCAAAAAAGGCAACGACAGCCCGAGTGCCAGATAAAAAGCGATTAGCAATAACAACGCCATATCCATATCGCGCAAACCAACCTTCTACGACATGCACTTTATCAAGCGGCAGAAATTTTATTTTACCTTGTTCAATAACTTTAATGTCGAGCCATTTTCCAATTTGGTACATTGTTAAAAAACCTAATGTACTTCCAATTGAGGCTGTAAGAAGAGCAATAACAAAATTTATTCTCCCAAAAATAATAAGCGCGCCAGAGGCTGCAACGACCACATCACTTGGAAATGGCGGAAAAATATTTTCAATATACGCTATCGAAGCGATAGCAGCATATACCCAGATTGGGTCTAACATTCTAATCTGCTCAGCAAGAGTCTCCAAAGAAGCATTCCTTCGTATTACAATGAGGTGGCCTTAGGGAAAAGAAAAACGGTAGCAAATGCGGCACATCCTTCTTGACGGCCAATACATCCAATTCGCTCATTTGTTGTGGCTTTAATTGATATTTTTGAACTATCAATATGCAGTGTTGTTGCAATTTTTTTTCTCATAGGTTCAATATATGGAGCAAGTTTTGGTGTTTCAAGAATAATTACAGAATCGATATTGCCGATGGAATATCCATTTTCGTGTACAGATTCTTGTACTTTTTTTAGCAATTTAAGACTGGAAATATTTTTGTATGCATTGTCAGTATCGGGAAAATGTTGTCCAATATCTCCCAGAGCTAGCGCACCAAATAACGCATCGCAAATAGCATGGAGTAAGACATCCGCATCGGAGTGACCTAAAAGTCCTTTTGCAGAAGGAATGCGCACACCGCCTAGTACAAGTTTTCTCCCGGCAGCAAGCTGATGGATATCGTACCCAATTCCCACCCGAGGGACATTAACCTGACCTGAAGTATTTTGCTGTATTTTTTTTGATATCATCGAATTTCAAATGTTCGGAAAGAACCTGAATAATTTCCCCATTGGACTTGAACATCTTCGATATGAGCCATCCGAGGACCAACTTTTACAATTTTAATCAATTCTTCTATAGCTCCTCTTTCTCCTTCAACTACAATTTCTACATCACCATTAAAAAGGTTTCGAGCATATCCAACTAAACGCAATTGATTCGCGTGGCTCGCAACAAAATAACGGAATCCCACGCCTTGAACCATCCCCTTAACAAGTATGTGTGCTCGAACCTCCATAACGATATAAAAATAGAATGTGATTTCATCATTAGCAATAAAAACAACAAGAGGACGACTAAGATGCCGTCCTCTTAATTTTCGTGCCCGGAGCGAGACTTGAACTCGCATGCCCTTTCGGGCGCCGCCCCCTCAAGACGGTGTGTCTGCCAGTTCCACCATCCGGGCATCGTGAGCGTGGATGGAATCGAACCATCGACCCTCTGCTTAAAAGGCAGATGCTCTACCGCTGAGCTACACGCTCAACCATTGTACGTAATTTCAAGTGATGTAATATAGCAAACTCTTCCCCGAATTTCAACGAGTTTGATTTTCTACTGAGGGAGAGGCTTTTTGCGTAGGATCCTTTTTCCTGTAAATAATCCCTATTGGAATTATAACACAGTACCCAAGAACAAGCAGAATTGGCGCGACAACTAATGGAAGTGTGCCATCCCAAGGACTTTGAGAAAGCGCAATGTAACCGAGTGTAATAACCACTAATCCAATCAAAAGAATTATGTAGTTTTCCTTTGTAAAAGGAAGGACATTCTGAGTAGTTTTATTTGATAAATGGTTTTTATTGACTTTCGCCATATTGATACTCCAAATTTTTCATCGAAAAACTCAACTTTAAGGAAATCTGCTGAGTTTAGAAAGTAATCACTGTAATTTTATTAAACTTTTGTGGTTTTTAATATATCGTATTTTCCTTGAATGTCAAGCTAATGGTAGTGCATTGGATTTAATTTTCCATCTGCCAAACGAAGAACTCGATGAGCTCGACGAGTAAGATCCATATTATGAGTTGCAATAAGAAATGTTACACCCAGTTCAGTACAAAGAGTCATCAAGAGTTCATGCAACTTCATACTTTGCTCTTCATCTAAATTTCCAGAAGGTTCATCGGCAAGAACTAAAGCTGGATTGTTCATCAAGGCACGCGCAACAGCAACGCGCTGTTGTTCTCCTCCCGAGAGTTCATTTGGCATATGGTGCATACGGTTCGTGAGTCCTACTCTACTCAATAATAACTCAGCTCGATTTTTCACTTCGTAAAGTGTGCGTCCTGAAATAAGAGCTGGCATGGCAACATTTTCTATTGCCGAGAATTCTGGTAATAAATGATGAAATTGAAATACAAAACCAATGGATTGATTCCGAAAAGAAGCCAATTGCTCATCCGTCAGCCTTGAAAATTCTTTTTCATAAAATTGAATTGTTCCACTTGTCGGTCTATCAAGTCCACCTAAAATATGAAGCAATGTGCTTTTTCCCGAGCCGGAAGGTCCAACGACAACGACGAATTCTCCCTTCCGAACTTCGATATCAACACCCTTCAACACCTGCAGAGAAATATCTTTTCCTGTAATATATTCTTTCCAGATGTTGATGCCTTGTAAAATAATTGTTTTTCGACTCATTCCCATCGTAACGCCCTCTCCGGTAATAATTGTGCAGCTCGCTTTGCTGGAATTCTCGCTGCAATTGTACATAAGCCAATGGCAGCAATGCCAACAACAATAAAATCAAGAACTTTAGCCTTTACTGGAATTGCAGAAATAATGTACACAGATGGATCCAATGGAAATAAATGATATCGCTGCTGTAATACAACAAGTAAGTATCCTATTCCATATCCCAGAAGAGTGCCAATGATGCCAACCAACACTCCCTGGATAAGAAATATCTTCTCTATACTTTTATTGGTTGAACCCATCGCTTTCAGAATTCCAATATCACGTTGTTTTTGAATTACTGTCATTGTAAGAGAGCCGAGTAAATTAAACGAAGCAACAGCAATGATAAGACAGAGCACAATATAAGCTCCCCATCGTTCAAGCTCCATTACTGTGTAGAGTTCACGATGGAGATCATACCATGTGAGTATTCTGAACGATTTATCAAAATCGTTGCTTAGTTTATCCTTAACTTTTTCAGCGTCGTGAATATTTCCAAAACGAATATCGTAGCCATCAACTTTATTCTTAGCGTCGAAGAGTAATTGCGCACTATTGAAATCAACGAAAGCATAGTAGCTATCGTAATCCTTATTATCGGACTCATAAATTCCAACGATATGATATTTCCGGATGAGCGGCAGCCCTAACTGAAGCGTTGCCATTTCAGCGCCCGAAGGACTAATAAGAGCAATTGTATCACCGACAACAACTCCAAGCCTATCCGCCAAAACCATACCAATAATAATTCCGTTTCTGTTCATTTGTAACTCGCTGGTACCTAGAACAATTTTATTGGGAAGCCCAGAGACACTTTTCAACCGAGCTGGGTCAACCCCCTTAATATTAATAACTCGATTAGCATTTCTGGCTACAATCAATGATTTTCCCGCAATAAAAGGTGAATAGGATGCTTGCGGTTCAAGGGACCGAATTTTTTGAAGTATAGAAATATAAGCTGTGGTATCTGCGCGTTCTATGGATTCGACTCGGAGATGCGGATCGAAATCCATTAACAGTGACGTTACTAAATCACCAAAACCATTGTACACCGATAGAACAACAATAAGCGCTGCAACTCCAATAGTTACACCAACAATTGAAATTGTCGAAATGATATTAACAAAGCGAACTCCTTTTCGCTTCAATAAATATCGCAGCGCTATGTAACGTTCGAAAGCCATTAGTAGAACCGAAGGAGTCTGATTGGGTCGAGTTGGGCAGCAGCGCGAGCTGGAAGCAATGAAGCAACATAACTCATCGCGATTGCAATACTGCTTACAAGGAAAAAATTCCAAAAAGATAAATCAATTGGAACATGAGTCATAAAATAGATGCCCGCTGGAAGCGGAAAAAATTTATACCGCACTTCCAGCCAACAAAGAATAAATGCAAGCGCATTTCCAAGAATCGTCCCAATGACGCCGATGTGTAAGCCCTCGATGACAAATAATCTTATAATATCTTTCTGTGTCATTCCAAGAGCTTTTAGTACACCAATTTGTCTCGATTTTTCCATTACCATCATCAAGAGAGTTCCAATAACGTTCACGGTGGCGACAATAATAATTAATCCAAGGATAATAGGGACTGGTTTTTTTTGCAGTTCGATCCACGTAAAAAGATTCCGATACATTTGAAACATAGTTTTGGCATAGTACGGGTAACCAAGATATTCTGGAATTTGAAGCGAGAGCGCGTCTAACTTCCGTATATCATCAACAAGAATATCGTATCCCGAGACACAAGGACCAACCTGAAACAACCTTTGCGCATTTCGTAGATGAATATAGACGAAACTTTCATCGTAATCTGCCATGCCGGTTTCGTACAAACCGCATACTCTAAATTGCATAAATCGAGATTGTGTAGGAGAGAGAGAGTTTCCGCCGAGAGCATACACCAGCACTCGATCGCCAATCGTAACTTCCAATTTATCTGCCAAACGTTTTCCAAGAATAATATTTTGAATTCCTTCTTTCTTTTCCTGGAGATCGTATGTTCCTTGAATGAGACGGCGTCTCGCAGCAGAAATATCATTTGCTGGATCAACGCCTTTAATAAGCACTCCCTCGATATTTTTTGCAGACCGAATCATTCCTTCTCGCTGAAGGTACGGCGCCATCTCCGTTACTTCAGGAAACTGCGCCATTACTTTATGCACAATCTCTTCGGGCTCCGATAACATTTGATTCTGAAATGCAAACAATTGCATGTGAGATGTAAAGCTAACGACATTATCTTTGATAGTTTTTTCAAATCCATCGAGAATAGAAAGCGTAATAATCAAACTAGCAACGCCAAGCATCACTCCAATAATAGCAATGAACGTAATAAATGAAATAAATCCCTTATTGTGAGCGGATGTAAGATATCGGTAAGCAATTTGTCGGGCAAGAGAATATGGGTGTCGTTTCTTTTTCAAGGTATACAAAGGCGCTATTTAGAGACAGATTCCAATAAATAAGTTTTGATAAACACATCAATTTCACCGTCCATGACAGCTTGAACGTCGGATATCTCAACATTCGTACGATGATCTTTCACTAATTGGTACGGCTGAAATGTGTAGGAGCGAATTTGGCTCCCCCATTCGATCTTCTTCTTTGTACTTTCAAGAGCATCCAATCGGGCTTCTTCTTCCTCACGCTTCAGTTGATAGAGTCGGGATTTCAACATCTTCATTGCACGCTCTCGATTCTGAAACTGCGAGCGTTCCTGCTGACAAGCAACGACAATTCCTGAAGGAATATGGGTAATGCGCACAGCTGTTTCAACTTTATTGACGTTTTGACCTCCTTTGCCTCCAGAACGATAGGTATCAATTTTAAGATCGGCAGGATTGATTTCGATTTCATAATCATCTTCAACTTCAGGATAAACAAAAACAGATGCAAAAGATGTATGACGACGCGCATTCGCATCGAAAGGAGAAATACGCACAAGGCGATGAACGCCGATTTCTGCCTTCAAATAGCCATAGGCATACTTGCCGATAATTTCAACGGTTGCACTCTTAATTCCTGCTCCATCCCCTTCCAGCATATCGGCAAGATAAACCTTGTACCCTTTTCGTTCGCTCCATCGTGTATACATCCGAAGAAGCATTTCAGCCCAATCCTGCGCTTCTGTTCCACCAGCGCCAGAATGGATTGTGAGAATGGCATTTTTCTCATCATCAGCGCCATTGAGCATATTCCGAAGCTCTAAATCAGAAATAGCTCCTGTAAGCCTCTCGATATCTTTTTGGATTTCGGATTCCAAGCCTTCTTCCTGAGATTCTTCGGCAAGTTCAATAAGTGAAGCAGTGTCGTTAGAAAGCTGGCGTAACTCGTTCCATGAATCGATCCAGTCTTTGAGTTCGTTGATTTGTTGAATTACTTTTTGCGCTTCTGCAGAATCATCCCAAAAACCATTTTCCATTGTTTTTGCCTGAAGCGCTACTACCTCTTGCTCTTTTCCATCAACGTCAAAGATGCCTCCGCAATTCATCTAAGCGTTTCTGTTCTTTTTCGAGTTGGCTTTTCAATTCACTATAGAGCATTCTTTCCTCTTATACAATTCGAATATGGAGTTCTTGCAGTTGTTTTAATTCAACAGGAGACGGCGCATCATCCATTAATGATAAGCCGCTTGCCGTTTTTGGAAATGCAATGACATCGCGTATTGATTTGCTCTTTGTCATGAGCATAAGAATCCGATCCATGCCAAAAGCAATTCCACCATGCGGCGGCGCGCCAAATTTCAATGCTTCCAGTAAAAATCCAAATTTTGCTTTTGCTTCATCATCTTTTATTCCAAGGATTGAGAACATTCTCGATTGAAACTCGGAAGTATGATTCCGAATACTCCCACCGCCAATTTCATTCCCATTCAAAACAATGTCGTATGCGCGCGCTCGAACCTTCAATGGCTCTGAATCAAGAAACGCAACATCTTCTGGTTTCGGCGACGTAAACGGATGATGAACAGCAACCAAACGTTTCTCTTCTTCACTATATTCTAAGAGTGGAAAATCCACAACCCACAGAAATTTCCATTCATCCTCTTGAATCAAGTTATGACGATTTGCCATTTCAAGCCGGAGAGTACCAAGAATGGTAAGCGCTTTTTGCCAGGCGCCAGAGACAATCAAAATCAGATCGCCGATTTCGGCATTTGCTCGTTTGACAATAGCGGCAATTTCATCCTGCGTCAAGAATTTTTCAGATGAGCATTCGTTTTTATCGGGCTGAACTTTGATGTACACAAGTCCGCCAGCGCCTAAAGATTTCACATAGTTTGTCAATCCATCCAACTGATTTCGTGTATAATTCCCCAGTCCTTTGAATGTAATTCCTGCAACGATGCCGCCTCTCTTAATTGTATCGCTAAACACTTTGAAGTTCGACTGAACGAGCAAATCTGTAAACTGTGTAATTGTTGCATCGAAGCGAAGGTCGGGCTTGTCGCTGCCATATTTCTCCATCGCTTCTCGATAACTAAGGCGAAGAAATGGAGTTGCAATTTCAACACCGAGCGTTTGACGAAAAAGACTTTGAATGAATCCTTCTGCAATTGTCATCACATCATTCTCATCCACAAAAGACATTTCCACATCAACCTGCGTGAATTCAGGTTGACGATCGGCACGAAGATCTTCATCTCTGAAACATTTTACGATCTGGAAATATCGTTCGAACCCAGCCACCATAAGAATCTGTTTATAGGTTTGCGGAGATTGCGGAAGCGCGTAAAATTTTCCTTTATGGAGACGACTCGGCACAAGGAAATCTCGCGCGCCTTCTGGAGTGCTTTTCATAAGTACTGGCGTTTCAATTTCGATAAAATTGTTCTGATCAAAATATTGTCGTGTTACTTGAAAGGCTCTGTGTCTCAAAAGAAGATTGCGTTGCATTGTCTGCCTGCGTAAATCGAGATAGCGATACCGCAATCGAACATCTTCACTAACATTGATACTATCTTCAATGGGAAATGGCGGAGTTTCAGCTTTGTTAAGAATCGTAAGTTGCAAGCCATTTACTTCTATCTCACCCGTCTCAAGCGCAGGGTTAATCATATCAGATGGGCGCTCGATGACTTCCCCGTATACAGCGATGACATACTCCGAACGAAGAGTTTTTGATAGTTCATAGGTTTCATTGTGAAGTTGAGGCGCAAACACAATCTGCGTCTTTCCATATCGGTCTCGCAAATCAATGAAAATAACGCCGCCATGGTCACGGCTTGTATCTACCCAACCAATAAGCGTTACCGTGCATCCAATATGATGTTTCCGTAATTCACCGCACGTATGTGTACGTTTTGGAAATGTTTCCAATAGTTTTTATCCTTTCTTATTGAGAAAAAAAAATGCGAGAATGTACCACAACAACAAGAGATCCTCGCATTCTTTTTTTGACTTCAATTAAAATGTCGGGAAATTTTTTCGACAAGCGTACTTTTAGGAACAGCGCCAACAAACTGATCGACAACAGCGCCATTTTTGAAAATGAGGAGCGTTGGAATACTACGAATTCCATACTGCATTGCAATTTGTTGTTGTTGGTCAACGTTCACCTTCCCAACTTTTAGCTTGCCCATATATTCCTTGGCTATCTCATCAACAACTGGAGCAATCGATTTACAGGGACCGCACCACGGCGCCCAAAAATCCACTAAAATAGGAAGCGGCGAGTCTAAAACCTCATTCTTGAAATTTTCTTGTGTCAGTTCAACCGAAGCCATATCGTAGAGCCTTTCTCGTCAAACATTACCCTTGTAATCGAATCGAATTTTCACCAAACAATGCCTTCGCTTCATCGGTAAATTCAGGTGAAGGGTTTACGAAATATTTTTTACTAAAATATATCGAATTGTCTTTAAAGTTTCCACTTTGTGTATTGAAGTACAAGCGACATTTTCCACTATGCTTTTGAACCAACGTTTCAAATTCGTGCATTGATTCTACTGTAACAGCATCCAAATCAATTATGACCAAAATCTCCTTAGTAAATTTCTTCCGAACATCATCTATCGGAATTACCTCATTGACAATGACTTTAATTGCTTCTTCACTGCCATCATTTTTTCCAATAAGCATGACAATAGAACCGGGATGAAGAAGGTCAATGTATTTTTGATATACATCGGCAAACACAGTACAATCTGCTTTCCCGGTAAAATCCTCTATCGTTACAAAAGCCATCGTTCTCCCACGTTTGTCGATTGTTTTTTTCACATCGGTAATTATACCACATACTCGTACGGTGGAATTTGTAGCCACTGATTCAGCATCGCCAAGTCGAGCCGTCGCTAAGCCGTCAATTTCATCACGATATTTCAGTAAAGGGTGACCTGAAACATAAAAGCCAAGCACAGATTTTTCTTTTTCAAGAATTTCCATTTGCGACCATGGTGTAGTTTCTTTTAGTTTGGGACGAATCATTGATTTTGCTAAACCGCCTTCAAACAAACTTGACTGACCTTTCTGGATTTGTTCCTGGACATGTTGTCCATAACTTATAATCGATTCAAGAGAAACAAATAACTGAGCACGATTGTTATGGAGCGAATCGAACGCTCCCGCTAAAATTAGACTTTCGATTGTTTTCTTATTCACAAGTCGTAAATCAACTCTGGCACAAAAATCAAAAATATCGTGAAACTTTCCATGCTCAGAACGTGCATGGACTATGCTCTCGACCGCATTCACTCCAACATTTTTAATTGCACTCAATCCAAAACGAATTCCATTCTCCGTAACTCCAAAATGAACATCGCTCTCATTCACATCAGGTGGAAGCACATGGATTCCCATCTTCCGACATTCATCAATGAGAATAACAATCCTATCTGTATCATCCATTTCACTTGTCAGAGTTGCAGCCATATATTCTGCTGGATAATACGCTTTGAGATATCCAGTCTGGTACGCAAGAACAGAATAAGCAACACTATGGGATTTGTTGAATCCATAGGATGCAAATTTTTCAATCAAGTCAAAAATTTCAGCGGCGATCTTTTCATCAATTCCATTATGAACTGCGCTTTGAGTAAACTCGGCTTTTTGTTTTGCCATCAATGCTTTGTCTTTTTTCCCCATTGCACGACGGAGTAAATCTGCTTGGGCAAGACTCAGCCCTGCAATTTCGCTTGCAATTCTCATCACCTGTTCCTGATACACAATGACGCCGTACGTTTCACGCAGAATTGGCTCCAGTTTTGGATGGAGATAAATGATTTTTTGCTTTCCAAGTTTTCGATCGATAAAATCTGGAATATTTTCCATTGGTCCAGGACGATAGAGAGCATTCATTGCAACGAGATCGTAAATTGTAGTGGGATGTAATTTCCGCAAGTACTCCTTCATTCCCGAACTTTCAAACTGAAATATTGCAATTGTTTGTCCTCGTGAGAATAATTCAAATGTCTTTGGATCATTATCAGGAATTTTGGTTAAATCGATCGAAACGCCGTGCTGCTGAGCGATCAAGTCGAGAGCATTATCAATAACGGTGAGCGTTCGTAATCCAAGAAAATCCATTTTCAGTAACCCGGCATCTTCTAAATCTTTCATATTGTACTGGGTTACAAGATCGCTTTGTGGAGTTTTATACATAGGAACGAATTCACTAATATCCCCCGGTGCAATGACAACTCCAGCAGCATGGGTAGAAACATTCCGGTTCATCCCTTCCAACACCTGAGCAGCATCAATGAGAAGACGAATCTTTTCATCCTGGCTTTCCTTTACCCATTTGAGTTCTGGAATTGTATTCAATGCCTCCGCAATTGTAATGACCTTTCCCTGAACTTGAGGAATCTGTTTTGTTATTGGATCAATAGTACTCAACGGAATACCAAGCACTCTGGCAACATCCTTGAGAGCAGCTCGAGATGATAAAGTACCGAACGTTACTATTTGAGCTACCGATTTTTCTCCATACTTCTTCTTTACATAGTCGATCACTAATCCACGCTTATTATCGGAAAAGTCAATGTCAATATCAGGCATGGAAACACGATCGGGATTCAGAAATCGTTCAAAGAGCAAATCGTAACGCAATGGATCAATATCTGTAATTCGAAGAGCATAGGAAACTACACTCCCCGCAGCGCTTCCCCTTCCAGGACCAACACGAACGCCCATAGATCGTGCAGCTTGAATAAAATCATGGACGATGAGAAAGTACCCGGCATATCCCATCTTCTCTATCACTTGAATTTCATGACGAACACGCTCTTCAATTTCTGGCGTCACAGGAGAGTATCGTTCTGGAAGCCCTTGCCAAACCAATTTTTCAAAGTATTCTTCAGTTGATTTTACTCCAGCATCTTCCGGAATTGGAAATGCGGGCATGTGATTCTTTTTTAATTCGAACGTTACATTGCATTTATCGGCAATTTCCAGCGTTGTTTCCAAAGATTCTGGCAAATCGTGAAAGAGCGATTCCATCTCCTTTGAAGACTTGAAGTAGAGCTGATCAGACTGATATCGCAACTTCATATAATCTGGCGTAAAGGTGCTCGTTGCCTCAGGAATGTGAAGCATAATATTGTGTGGAATTGCATGCTCACGCTTTATATAATGACAATCGTTTGTAGCAACAATTTTGATACCTAACTTTTTTGCAAGTTCTGGTAATTTCGTTCGTAAAAGTTTCTCTTGCTGAATTCCATGGTCCTGGACTTCAAGATAAAAGTCCTCCCCAAAAATTTCACGACATCGCGTTGCAAGCTCGTACGCCTCCTTTTCCTTTCCGGCGATCAATTGCGCATTCACAATACCACTCTGACATGCCGATGTTGCAATGAGCCCTTGATGATACTGTTGTAATAATTCAAAGTCGATGCGCGGTTTATAGTAGAAACCTTCCGTATGACCTAAGGTCGAAAGTTTCATGAGATTTTTATATCCATCAGCATCTTTTGCTAAAAGAATAATATGATTATAATTTCTGCCTTCTCCTTTCTCGGAGTTTCCCTGACCTCGTTCAAAACGATTACCATTCGTAACGATATATGCTTCAAAACCAATGATCGGTTTAATACCAGCTTTTGTTGCACGCTTGTAAAATTCTATAGCGCCAAAAAGTACGCCATGATCGGTAAGCGCAACCGCTTCCATGGAATTCTCAACTGCTGCACGCACAATTGCTTCAACAGTAGCGGCGCCATCGAGAAGACTATAATGAGAATGATTATGAAGATGAATAAACTTCGACATTTTTCGTTCCACTAAAAATAAAATAAGCGACACAAAACAATTGTCAAGTGTCGCTCGAACTTTTCTATAAAAAATTTATAGCATAGCTATATTACATAGCATTCAATATTGACTGAAGCGATGTGAGAACTTCGTTCTTACTTACCGAGATTCTTTCTCCGGTGCGGCGATTTTTAATTTCAACCTGACCTTGCTTCAATCCTTTCTCACCAACAATTACCTGCACTGGCATGCCAAGTAAATCCGCATCCTTAAATTTGAAGCCAGGCGAAACACCGTCGCGATCATCATACAATGTTTCGATGTTTTTCTGCCAGCATTGAGCATAGAGCTCGTCACAGAATTCTTTTGTTTCCTGATGTTTAATATTCAATGCAATGATATGAACAAGGTACGGCGCCAATGCTTTATTCCAGATAATTCCATCCTTATCATTATTCTGTTCGATATAACACGCAAGAATTCGCTCGATTCCAATTCCGTAACTTCCCATAATAACTGGTTTAGATTTTCCATGCTCATCAAGATATGTAATATTCAGCGCATCGGAATATTTTGTACCAAGCTTGAAAATATGCCCAAGCTCAATTGAATTCGAGATTTTGAGCGAGGCGCCGCACTGTGGACATGGCTCGCCATTTTCGACAGTACGAAGATCGTAGTATCCATCAATGTGAACATCCCTGTCCAAATCAATGTTTGCAATGTGATAATCGTTCTTATTAGCGCCGCTTATCAATCCATTTGCATGAGCCAAACGCTTATCAGCAATAATTTTAAATCCTTTTAAATTGATTGGACCGATAGAGCCTGCATCAGCGCCCGTGAGAGCTTTTAATTCTTCAGGTTCGATTGGCGATATTTCTCCACCGCCTAACGCCACCGAAAGTTTTGATTCATTGAGTTGATCATTCCCTGCCATCAATATCAAAACTGGTTGACCATTATGCCAATATACCAACGATTTTGCAAAATAAGTATGGTCGAGCTTCAAAAATTCAACCAGCTCATCGATAGTTCTAACATTCGGCGTATGTATTTCCTTTAACTCGTCACTTGTTGCAAGTCGTTCTTTTGGTGGAACTGCGGAAGTTGCAATCTCCGTATTCACTGCGTATCCACATTGCTGGCAAAGCACAACAGTATCTTCGCCGTATTCAGATTCGATCATAAATTCCTGCGAGCCTGTTCCACCCATTGCGCCAGAGAATGCGCCAACTATAAAGAACTTCAATCCACAACGATTAAAAATTTTTTGATAGGCTTTTTTGTGCCTTTCATAACTTACATCTAAATCTTCCCACGTTCGGTCGAGCGAGTATGAATCTTTCATTGTAAACTGTCTTCCTCGCAAGACTCCCGAACGAGGGCGAGGCTCATTCCTGAACTTTGTCTGAATTTGGTACCACGATTGCGGTAAGTCTTTGTAAGATTGAATGTGAGAAGCCGCCAACCATCCAATGACTTCTTCATGAGTTGGCGCAAGCACAAGCTCTCGTTCTTTTATGCTAAAAATAAAATTAGGAATATTTCTCCGCCCAGTTTGTACCCAGAGAGATTCAGGATTGAGGGCAGGAAGATAAAATTCTTGAGCGCCGATAGCGTCCATTTCTTGCCGAACTATATTCATCGCCTTCATCATCGAACGCAACCCTAACGGAAGATATGCGTACACTCCAGCGGTAAGTTGACGCATAAGTCCAGCGCGAATCATAAGGCGATGGCTTGGAATAATTGCATCGGAAGGAACTTCCTTGAGTGTTGGAATAAATGCTTCGCTTAATTTCATAGTTTTTGAATTTATATTTTTTAGAATGATTTTGAACCAACTGAAAATGAATTTCCAAACTATTCACCACACAACTCATTCTAGGATGAGGTGGGAAAACGCACGGGAGTTTTGTACCCCCGAGAGGATTCGAACCTCCGACACGCGGTTTAGGAAACCGCTGCTCTATCCATCTGAGCTACGGGGGCGTCGTTTGCAATTCAAATATACGAGAACATTTTTGTTCTATCAATATTTGGACACAAACAGCTACGAAAGCTGATAGTATTCGGGAGCTCTATCGCCAAATAAATGATTCTGCGCATTCAAGGCTTTATTATCCGCAGAGGTAAGATCGACATCAGCAACATCGATTTCTTCGACATCGCTCGAGAGACGAGTAAGAACTGTACCATCAGGTGCAACTATTTCACTTTTACCAATAAATGATAGTTCTAAGTTTCCACGGCTTTCGGTTCCGATCCGATTTGCAGTAGCATTAAAAACACGATTCTCAATACAACGAGTAACCATAGCGTTTGGACCGTACGGCAACACCAAATTAGCTGGATGTGCAATAAGCTGCGCGCCCTTTAATGCAAGTGTACGAGCGCTTTCAGGAAAAATCCAATCGAAACAAATCATTATTCCAATTCTACCAAGCTCTGTCGAAAAAACCTGGAAGCCAAGATTTCCGCGTGCAAAGAAAAGTTTCTCTTTATTGAAAAGATGAATCTTCCGATATACGCCTACCAATCCTGAAGGTCCTACAAAAGCAGCAGAATTATAAACCCTAACATCCTTTTCAGGAAAGCCGTAGATAACAAAACAATTCCGATCGTATGCAAAATCAGCAATTCGCTGATATGTTTTACTTGTGATTGTTTCCGCAAGCGCCTTTACTTCATTCTCATCAATAAAATTATATCCTGTGGCAAAGAGTTCAGGAAGCACATATAAATTTGCATCCTTTTGTTCCATCAAGGCAAGCGCTTTTTCAATATTGCAGCGCACTTCTCCAAAGATTGGATTATTCTGTACGATAGCTAAGTGCATTTGAATCCCCTTATTTTTTGTATAAAAAATCCAGTAGTTTTGTAATGGTTACTTGTGCAATAGGAATATCAGATTCAACCCAAATTAAATTATTTGCATCAATAAATAGATAGTGAGCCTTTCCAAAGCCCAAAAAAAGATACACCGTTTTTTTGGCATATTCAAATTTTCGAGAATGAGTAAATGATGCATTATGCGATTCAATATCTTGCTCAATTGCATCGAATGATTTCATTGCTTCCTGCTCATTTGAGTATGATAACACGAAGATACGACTCATCCCTTCGGCAGCGCCATAATGATAGACCCTATACGATTGTGGATTGTATTGAAGAAGGTAAACCGTGCTAAATAATTTATTCGCTTCTTCTCCCTGCTGAGTTTCAAGAAGGTGAAGATTCCCAAGTTTTTCAGGAAACTTTTTACTCTGTGTCTTCACCGAAAATCTTAAAATCAAGAAGAGAAGTAAAATTACAAGAGCAAGTATTAGAACAATCCATGAAATTTGTGTTTTATTGAATTTTTTATTCACCGTGTTTCACCTTAAAATCTTTCTTCATCCAGCGGCGCGCAATCAATAAAGCAACGGGACTAATGATTGCAATAAGTCCATAGATGAGCCACATTACTTCTGTGTGCATTTGGTCAGGAGGCGTATTTGCTGGACAGTATTTCATTAGAAACCATCCTGAATATAAACTTGTAATTACTTTGGTAAGGAACCATGGAAATTGTCCGATTCCCATGTAAATTCCCGTCATATCTTTAGGAGCAATTTCCGCGACCCACTGTAAGAAACGCGGCTGCCACATCGCTTCTCCTATTGTCATAATAATGAGATATGCAAAAGCCGTATAGATCGATGGACCTAATGCAAGGAAGAAAGTTGGAGAAGCCATCACAAAGGTACCAATGATCATCATATCATAAGTATCGCTTTTCGTCGTGAGCGCCGCAACAGCAGGCGTAAGAATAAAAATTAAGATTGGATTGAAATTCACAAAGAATTCAAAATTCTCACTTACTACACCGGTAAAAGCTCTACTGAAATATTGCGGCAATGTTAGCCAATTATGAGCAAAGAGTGTCTGAACCGGAATGAGAATGAAGATGAAGAACAAAAACCGTTTATCACGAAATGGGAAATTACGAATATAAAATTTTATCTGTTCCCAGATCGGCTTCTTTTCTTCCGCTGATTCCACCGATTGATTGTTATTCCATCTACTTTTCTGAATCGCTTCGGTAACACTTTTTTTATTCAGTAATATTGCAACGACAACAATTCCAACCGCAGTTAAAAAAACATAAACCCAAAACACTCCAAGTATGCCATGGGAATGGCGAACCGGTGGAGAAATGAGTCCAGGAAGGAATCCACCTAAATTCATAAGCGCATAGAGCATCGCATATCCCATTGCAGCTTCTTTTTCTGTTGTAAAGTATTTTACTGCTGCATAACATGCTGGCTGATAGATACCGTAACCGATAATGACGCCCAATAATCCTGCTAAAGCAACTAAGTGAGTTGTAGACCATAATCCTTTTGTAGCAAACATTGTCGGACTCAGAGTGAGTATTATTCTGCCAATGAGCATAAAAAAAAGCGATATAAGGATCGCCTTGCGTGGTCCTATCATATCAACAGTAGCGCCAAGGAAAAGCATACTCAATGTAATGCCCGCAGTAAGCACTCCAACCATTTGTCCCGCCTGAATATCATTTAGACCAACAAAATCATTGAAGTATATCGCAAGCAAACCAACAATTCCAAAGTAAGTAATTCCTTCGATGAGATACGAAACATTGATTCCCCACAATGCTTGTGATGCTTTGAAAAGATCGATAAAAGGCTGCCGAACCTCTCGGATTGTATTCTTCACGATGTCTGAAAAAGTAGGTGTCTTGTCTGCCATTGAGTTCCTATCAATATTATTATTCTGGATTTAGTAATTTACCGCTTTTCCCTAATACACCATGAACGTAGCCTTTTAAAAAGGCAGAGAATTGTTTTGGATTTGTAGCAAGTAATGGAATTCCAACTTTCCGCCACACGCCTATGTAAGCTCTATATTTCCCAATTTCACGGAATGAGAAAGCTAATAAACGATTTCGGGTAAGATAGTAGATTTTCCAATCGTTCATCACTGGGAAAGAATAGCTCTTCCCCAAAAATCTTCCAGTGCGAATTTTTTGCTGTGAATAATCTTGATGGTGAATAATGGATGTACGAACTTTCAGAATTTTAAACCCTGCTTTTCTAATTCGGTGAGCATATTCAAAATCATCTTGATAGATAAAAAAATCTTTCCGTGGCAATCCAACTTTTTCAACCACAGCTCGATTAATAAAAAATCCAACAAACATCCAATGATCTACTTCTTTGATATCGCCATTATATCCATCTTGATCATTATCGGGATTCGAATAATAGCACGCATTTGGATTGAGATTGGCATAATAATTCAGTTTCTCTAACGCATCTTGCTCTGGAATTGCATCATCATCCATTCCCCAGATCCAGTCGAATCCTTGCTTAACTCCATATTTGATTCCTTCGTAAAAGCCGCCCGAAGCTCCCAAATTCTCATCGAGCCGAAGGTAATAAAAGTGCGGCGCCTGAAGAAATCCAGATTGAGCAATCCATTGTTCTGTACCATCAGTACTATGATTATCCACCACTATAAGAGCGTCTGGCTTCCGAGATTGAGCTTGAATAGCATTGAAATTTTTTTCTAACATTGTCTTTCTATTGTAAGTAACCACAACAGCTGCAATCTTCACATTCATTCTCCAAGCTCAGATTGCACAGCTTTCAATGCTTGCGCAATCACCTCGTCCATATCATAATACTTGTAATCAGCAAGTCTGCCGCCAAATATTACTCGTTCTTCTTTTTGTGCTTGCTCGGCATACAAACGATAAACCGCCATATTCTTTTCATCATTGATTGGATAGTAAGGCTCTTTGCCGGGTTTCCACTCTTCTGGAAATTCACGCGTTATAATAGTTTTTGATTGTTCGCCGAACTCAAAATGTTTATGCTCAATAATCCGTGTATAAGGAACTTCTCTTTCTGTGTAATTATTTTGTGCATTCCCTTGATAATTTGGAATATCGAGAAGCTCATGTTCAAACCGAAGATTCCTATACTCAAGATATCCATATTGATAATCATAGAATTGGTCGATCATTCCTGTATAGACAATCTTGTTCGCCAAACAACTAAAGGATCGCCGATCTTCAAAGAAATCTGCATTTAACCGTACCTCGATGTTCGAGAGAAGTTGTTCAAATAATTTTGTATAGCCGCCGATTGGTATTCCCTGGAACAAATCATCATAGTAATTATTGTCAAATGTAAATCTTAATGGAAGCCGTTTAATAATAAAAGATGGAAGCTCGGATGCTTTCCTTCCCCATTGTTTTTCTGTATATCCTTTTATGAGTATTTCATAGATGTCTTTTCCAACAAGAAACAACGCTTGCTCTTCCAGATTTTTAGGCGTAACAACACCGCAAGCATTCCTTTGCGCCTCGATGATCGCTTGTGCGTCACCCGGTCGCGTTACTCCCCACAACTGATAGAACGTATTCATGTTGAATGGTAGGTTATATATTTTATCCTTGTACACTGCGATAGGCGAATTTGTAAAACGATTCATCGTTACAAATTGGTGAACATAATTCCAAACCGTTTTGTTACTGGTGTGAAAAATATGAGGACCATACATATGTGCATTGATGCCTTCTCGCAATTCAGTATAACAGTTTCCACCGATATGCCAGCGCTTATCAATTACCAGACATTTCTTACCACGACGATGCGCTTCATACGCAAAGACAGAACCAAACAATCCAGCGCCCACAATTAGATAATCATACATACGGCAATTTCGTTAAAATTGATTTGATTTTTGAACGAGTGAAAGAAAAGATACCATTCTTTTTTAATTGATGGAATGTTGAAATAGAAATATAGATTTCTGTTAAAATCCATGCTGCTGCCGAACCCACTTCAGCAAAATGAGACAGTAATATTAAATTAAAGATAAAACAAAGCACCATTCCAACGATTGTAATGTGGAGAAATTCGCGATCCATCTTTAGATTGACCATTCCTTGAATTCCACAAATACCACTAATACCGCGCAGGAAGAGAAGCCAAGCAAGAAAATATAGCACAGGAACAGTCGGCGCAAACTTTTGACCAAATAAAATCCTTACAAGGAGTGGAGCAAATAAAACAATTCCTACACTAAGAAGAAACGAGATAACAAAAATCCAGAGAAATACTTTCTCAAGATACTCGATCCCTTTTGGGCGGTTATCATACAATGTTTTCCCCAAAAATGGGAATAAAGTCTGAAACATAGGATTGAGTGTAACATTTTGGATCACGGATACTAACTTCTCAGCCGCAGAAAAATATCCGACAGCAGTATCTCCTACAAAAAATCCTATTAAAACTGTATTCGTCGTCGTGTAGAGATTAGTAGTAATACTGGAGATAAAAATTTTAAAGCTATTTTTAATCAGGCTGCGAATTTCTCTAAAAGGAATACGAACAAACGACAATGAATACCGACGGATAGCGTAAATAAACGAGATGATTCCTACAACACAGTACCCTAACGTAGTAGAGACTGGAACAAAGAGATAATCATCTTCTGTTCGAAGCAATACAAAAACACTTACTGTAAAAACAAATTTTATTATAAAATTAAAAACTGCAACGCGCTGCAGCTCTTCGATACCCTGGAAGAAAAATTGAGGATACAACGCTATGCCAAGATTCATAAAGTAAAGAATAATATACAGCCAATGCTGTTGATGAAATTTTGGAATCTGGAGAAGAAGGAAAAGCGGTACTGCCAGAATGATAAAAATCAAAAGGCGAGTTGCAATAACGGTATAGAATAACCGCGAGACAAATGCATGATCGTCGCGATGAGCGCTAATTTCACGAGTTGCCGTATAATCGAATGAGTAAAGAACCACCAAGGTAAAATAAACAATAATAGCCTGAGCAAAATTAATAGCGCCATATTTTTCAGGACCAATAACTCGGACAATATAAGGAAGCGCTATTAAGGGAAAAACGTAACTTGCGATTTGTACAATATTAAGTGAGAAAAAATTTCTAACAATACGTCGAACAGTACTATTCATAGATGCGTATTTCTAATCGCCGAACCGTTTTAAATAGAGCGTTGATAGAGCCGGCAAGGTAATTGCTATTGAATAATTCCGTCCGTGCTGCGGAATTGATTCTGCGGCGACTGTACCTGCATTTCCCATATTTGAGCCGCCATAGTACTCTGAATCGCTATTAAGAATTTCCCGATATGAACCTGCCTGTGGAACTCCGATACGATAGTGATAGCGAGGTACTGGCGTAAAATTACAAACGATTATCATCTGGTCGCTTCCATCGAATGATTTCCGAATGAACGAAATAATACTATGGGCAACATCGTGGAAATCAATCCATTCAAAGCCTGTGTAATAAAAGTCTACTTGATGAAGAGCTCCGTAATAATTGTATGCTCGGTTCAAATCTCGAATCCAGCGTTGAATACCCTGATGCGGTTGATATTGCAGCAAATGCCAATCGAGCGATTGCTCATGGTTCCATTCATTCCATTGACCAATCTCTCCACCCATATAGAGTAATTTCTTTCCTGGAAATCCATACATCAATCCAAAAAGCAGCCGAAGATTCGCAAACTTTTGCCAATTATCTCCTGGCATTTTAGAGAGCAACGATGCTTTGCCGTGTACAACTTCATCGTGGGATAATGGCAAGAGGAATCGTTCAGTAAATGCATATAAGAGCACAAAGGTCAGAAGATCATGATGATACATTCGGAAAATTGGATCATGCCGAAAGTACTCCAGCATATCGTGCATCCATCCCATATTCCATTTCAAACTAAATCCAAGTCCGCCGCTTTCTACACTGTGGGTAACGCCTGGCCATGCAGTTGATTCTTCTGCAATTGTCAGTACACCGGGATAGTACAGGTGTACAAGTTTGTTCACATCTTTTATAAACTGAATCGCTTCAAGATTTTCTCTTCCTCCATAGCGATTCGGGATCCACTCCCCTTCTTTTCTTGAATAATCAAGATACAACATCGAAGCAACCGCATCGATTCGTAATCCATCTGCATGATATTTCTCAATCCAGAAAAGCGCATTACTAATCAGAAAAGTTCTTACCTCATTCCGACCGTAATTAAAAATATAAGTACCCCAATCCCGATGCTCACCAAGACGTGGATCCGCATGTTCGTATAAATGCGTACCATCGAACTCTCCAAGCGCATGGGAATCTTTTGGGAAATGCGCAGGCACCCAATCGAGAATCACTCCAACATTATGCTGATGACAGTAATCTATAAAATACATGAAATCCTGTGGCGAACCATACCGACTTGTTGGGGCAAAATATCCTGTAACTTGATATCCCCATGAACCATCGAACGGATGCTCCATCACCGGTAATAACTCAATGTGGGTAAAGCCATTTTCTTTGACATACTTTACTAAAGCAACAGCCAGCTCACGGTACGTAAGCCAGCGATTATTCTCCTCGGGCTTTCGAGCCCACGAACCAAGATGCACTTCGTAGACAGCGATTGGCTCGCCTAAATGATCCGACTGTTTTCGACGCTCAATCCATTCACTGTCGTGCCATTCATATTGCGCAAGAGAATTAATTCGTGCAGCTGTCCGCGGACGAAATTCCATTTCAGTACCATAAGGATCTGTTTTATCAAGAATCCTTCTATCTTTTGTTCTGATTTGAAATTTGTATAATTGTCCTTCAGTCGCCTGAGGAACAAAAATTTCCCATACTCCTGAATTTCCAAGCACCCTCATTTGATGATAGCGTGGATCCCAGCCATTGAATTCTCCAATAACACTAACACTACGCGCATTCGGCGCCCAAACAGCAAACTGTACGCCTTGAATTCCATCTACCGTTAAACAATGAGCCCCAAGTTTTTCATAAATACGATGATGGTCCCCCGCATTGAAAAGGTATAAGTCAAAATCCGATAATGTCGGAAGAAATGAATAAGAATCGACGAAAATTTTTTCTGTACCGTCAAAACATTCTTTTGCCAAACTGTATGCAAAAAATACTTCCCTATCGTTAAAAACAATTTCAAAAAAACCATCTTCTGTGCAACGAGTCATTTCATGACGTTCTGCTGGATTGGAACGTTCTATTACCCACATTCGTTTTGCATTCGGTTGAAAGGCACGCACTGATACCACATTTTTTCCATCTTGTTGAACAATGTGCAATCCAAGCACACTAAAAGGATCGTAGTGATCTATTTCCCGAATTCGTCGAAGTTCTTCTGCCGAAACAGTTATTGTATTATTCATACTATTTTTATTTTCCATATAATCTATGTTTCAAAATATATTGCTCAACAGCTTTTGGTACTAAATATCGAATCGAGCGTTGTTCCATCGCTTTTGCTCTTATATCGGTTGATGAAATATCGAGCAAAGGTCCATTTAATCGAATCGCCGATGAATATTTTCTGGGAATTGGAATATTCGGACGTTCGTAGACAACGAGATGAGCAAGTTTCACAATTTCGTCTGGTTTCTTCCATGTATTGAATTGTTGAAGATTATCCGAGCCTAAAATAAAAAAAAGGTCATCATCGCAATATTGTTCTTTTATGTCCCTCAACGTATCAATTGTATAGGAAACACCTCTTCGCTTAATTTCACAATCGAGCTTATCGAAATGTCGATTTCCTTTTAATGCCAGCTGAATCATCGCCAACCGGTGAGAAACCGGTGTGCACTTCTTCCCTCGTTTATGCGGTGGAATATATGCAGGGACAAAATAAATTTTTTCAAGACCAAGTTGTTCCCATGCCGTTTCCGCAATAATGAGATGACCGATATGCGGCGGATCAAAAGTTCCACCGAACAAACCAATCCGTTTCACTGAAGTATTGCTTTGTAAATTTTCTTTGTTTCGAGTGCGCATTGTGCATACGAAAAATGTTGAACTCGTTCGTACCCTTTCGCGATTAAGTCATTGCGAAGAGTTTCATCGGTTAAAAGTATATTGATTTTATTCGCTAAATCCAACTCATCGTGCGGCTCAAAAAGGTAACCAGCATTACTCAATATTTCAGGAATAACCGTCGCATTAGCGCCAACAACAGGAATTCCAGAAGCCATTGCTTCGACTATTGGCAAACCAAAGCCTTCATACAATGATGGAAGGACGAGCATCGTCGCGCATTGATACGCCGCACGGAGATCACGTTGTGAAAGTTTACCGGGATTTAGAATAGATTGCTGAATATTAAGTTCTTGCGCTAACGATTGAAGCTCTGGATAATTATCCAGGCTTTCCCCTGCCATAAATAATAAACAATCGTGGCGCTCTCTTATTTTACTAAATGCTTTGAAAAGAATCGGAATATTTTTGTGCGGCTTCAATGCTCCAACATACAGGATGTACGGTATAAACAGATTAAACCGTCGTCTAAAAGAATCTTTATACTCTTCGAGCTCCGATTCATAAAAACTCTTTGATACTCCCAAATATGTAACATGAACTTTATCTTCTTCGACTCTACAAACATTCATAAGTTCTTGCTTCGTGAACTGCGAGTTCACAAGGACAGCTTTTGCAGCACGGCAGGCATGCTTTACAATTGTTTTAGCATAGAGCCTATGAAAAGGCGAGTAAAATTCTTTTAGTCTAATATGGATGATGTCGTGGATCATTACGACCCCGGGCACCGAAAGAAAGTATGGGAATGTATAATGAGGCTCGTGGAAAATATCAACTTTTTCTTTATTTGCTCGTTGGGAAATAGAAAAAAGTTCTCGAACTGAATAGAGCCCAGAAGAATCTACAACAAATTTTCCTCGAAGTTCTTTTTGAAGTTGAGCTTTATCGTGGTGCGGAGAAATGATATACGTAAACTCCAATTCCGGATCATTTTGAAATTGCGCCAGCAATTCTTGAATATAGGTTCCAATACCAAAATCGTAATATTTCCTTATATCAAAGCAAATGCGTATTGGCATAGAGCACCATCAAGAATGTAACAACTTCAGAATCTGTTTTGCAACCGCTCGTTTTTCGCTTTGAAGACATAGTAAACCATATTTGAGAAATAAGTAAAATTTTAGCAACCGGAATTCTACAATTAAACCATGTTTCTGATAGTAATACAATTGACTTTTTCTGTACTCAACTGCTATTCGATCACTTGATTGAGTATAACTCTTCCCTTTATGATGAATAATACTTACCGATGGAACATACCACACGGAGTAACCCTCATTCGTAACTCGCTTACACAAATCAGCATCTTCAAAATACATAAAATAATGCTGATCGAACCCCCCAATAGAAGTGAATAATTGTTTTGGCATACAAAGCGCTGCGCCAGTAACCCAATCAACTTTTTGCGGTTGCGTTGGTGGTACAATCCGGTGTTCCTTTTTTAAAAGGCTTTTTGTTCGATATTCATTTAAGAGAGTTGGGAATTTACCAAACGAAAGCTGAAAACCTCTATCTCCATATATTAACTTCGGACCAACAATTCCAACATGAGTTCTTGTAGAAAAAAAATTTACGATCGGTGTAAAACAATCATTCTCTATTTCTGTGTCATTGTTGAGAAAAAATAAGTACTCACCGTGAGCCTTGGCAGCTCCTTCGTTATTTGCAAAGCCAAATCCTTTGTTCTCCGGCAGCTCAAGAATCGTAACTCGCGGAAATGAACGTCGGATAACATCGACGCTTCCATCATCGGAATGATTATCGACAACGATAATTTCAAGTGGGAAAGAAAGCTGATGGGCATACAAGGAATGAATGCATCGAATTGTAAATTCCTTTCCACGATAATTGACAAGAATAACCGAGAGCAGTGGTGATGATACCATAGAGCCTTGTAATATTCGATAATTTTCTACAGCACAGGCGTGACTTTTATTTGTTTTATTCGTCGAGCGCTCTTTGTGAGTATTTTGAATATAAACTGTTCTGTACGAATCTCTTCATTAACATCGGGCACTCTTCCTGTAATTTTTTGCAGGTAACCGGCGACTGTTTCGTAATCATTCGATTCTGGAATTTGCTGACGAAACTGCTTGTTGAATTCCGATATCGTGAGCGCTCCATCAACGATCATCGAACCATCGCTGGCGCTTTCAACAGACTTCCGAACTTCATCGTATTCGTCAAGAATATCACCGACAATTTCTTCGATAATATCTTCCATCGTTACCAGACCTTCTGTACCGCCAAATTCATCAACCACAATTCCCATATGGACTTTATTTTGTTGAAATTCGCGGAGCAATTTACTTATCTTCTTTGTTTCAGGAACAAAGTACGGAGGACGGATAATATCCTGAAGTATGATAATATCCCGGTGCTCCATTAAACTCAAGAGGTCTTTGCTATAGATAATTCCAATGATATGGTCGAGTGTACCTTTATAGACTGGCAACCTCGAGTATCCTTCTTCAATAACTTTTCGAATCAATTGATCGCGAGGCAAATCAACATTCAGAGCTACAATATCAGTCCTCGGGACCATAATTTCTTTTGCGGTAAGATCGGAAAATTCCAGGATGCTTTTGATAAGTTCATGTTCTGTTTTATCAATGGCGCCGCTCAACGTTCCGGCATCAATAACCTGCTTCAACTCGTCTTCAGAAAGCGGGGTACGCAGAAGTCCGCCTTTGACAAGAAAGCGATGGAAGATTTCTTTTATTGATTTCACAATTACTCTATTGCTTCGTTAATACTATGGCAAATGGCTTTTAAATTCTTGATACGGTTTTGAATGAAGATTTTCTTCAGTCGGTTCTGGATTGCCAATTGCTTTCACTAATTCATTGATATGATTTAGTCGATCCTGCGGCAACGGATGCGTAGAAATTAACCGTTCCCACGCTCCGCCGGTATGTTCGGTCGAAACTTTTTCAAAGAAAAATTTAATCGCACCCGGATAGTACCCTGTCGACTGCAAATATTTTACTGAATACTCATCGGCTTCATCCTCATCCGCACGACTATATTTCAACAATGCTCCAGTTTGAAGAAGCTGTGCCACAAAATTAGCAGCAAAACTTGGATTATCCCCCAAAGCAATCGAAAGCAAAAACGAAGTGCCATACTGCATCGACATCTGTCGCGTGCTATGTCGTAACTCGGCATGAGCAATTTCATGAGCCAACACACCAGCAAGCGTTGCTTCATTATCTACAAATTTCAACAATCCAGTATAAACATAGACATAGCCGCCTGGCGTGCAAAATGCATTCACAGTAGAATCATCGTGGAGTATCTCGAACTTATAGGCAAATTTATCTCGATACTTGATATGAGGAGATGCCAGAATTTTTCTCCCATTGGCTTCAACGTACTCCTTTACATCAGGTCGATCCTGCAGTATTGGATATTGTTTTGGATTCTTCCTGATCTCAGCATCGAATTGTTTCCCTAATTCGATATCCTTCGAATCAGGGAAGATATTTATCGTTGGAAGTTTAGAGCATTGGATGTTGAATAATCCAAGAACTACGATTACAAGAATAGGAAACTGTTTTTTCATGATTTAATATTGAACCTCCATTAAACATAATCCTTTTGCAGGCGCAAAAAAAGTCGCGCCGTTCTCTCGATCATTTTCAAAGAGTTGTTGAAATTTTTCGAAACTGATATATCCTCGAGCTACATCAACCATTGTGCCGACTAAAGCTCGAACCATTCCGTGAAGAAACCTGTTTGCCCGAATTGTAAACTGTAAAGAATTTCCATTGGTCATCCATTTTGCTTCTTCCACAGTACATTTATAATGTGATACTTCAGCTTCTTTTTTACAAAAAGGTTGAAAACTATGCGAACCGTGAATCAGCTCAGCACAACGATTCAATTCATCGTAATTCAATAGATAGAATACCTGCCATGAATACAATCTTCCAATTGCAACCGGTTGACGTGCAATCGTGTACTGGTACGCACGTGATTTTGCGCTGTACCGCGCATGGAAATCATCGTACGTTTTTGAAAACTCTCGAACAACAACATCTTCCGGTAATACAGCGTTGAGTCCTTTTAATACTTTTGTCGTATCCAATTCATTCATTGATTGAAAACTTGCTACTTGACCGAATGCATGCACTCCAGCGTCGGTTCTTCCGGCGCCAACAATGTGGTAAGTTATTTGGGTGATCTGGCATAATGCATGTTCAAGAACTTCTTGAACTGAACGACCATTATTTTGCATTTGCCATCCAACGAAATTCGTTCCATCATATTCAATCGTCATCCGATATGTTGCCATAAAAAATTACAAAGGCGCCGTAATTGACAATAAATAGTACGGTTGATAACCTAATAGCGGCTGATTCAAAATTTCCAGATGAAGAACCGCTGCATGGGATTTGTTATAATTAGACGCCAGCATCCCGGCACGAAATGCCGATATAACCCGATTTATTACAGCTACGCCAATAACATACTTTGCATTATTTGCCGCTTCACTGCTCTTGATTCGTTGCGAGCGGAAAACCTGCCTGTTCGCATCAGTATCCCATTGCCATTGGCAATTGGCATCGGTATACACAAGATCGTACTCTCTATAACGAAGTTTAGCGTTGTTGTAATCTTCCAACGACATATAATTCCCAATATTTACATCGTAATCCCCATCAGTGCCATTGAACGATGCTCCCGCATGGATACGCGCAAATGTATGAGCATCATTTTTTAACCATTGACTATGGAGCTTTAACGAAGCATACGTAATCCATATTCCACCTTCAGCTAACAAATGGTACCGCGCAGATTGAGCGTTCCCAACATACCACTCTCCCGTGCCAGGCAGTACAAGAGAGAGAGCTATTGCTGCAACAACCGACTTCTTATCGCCTGCATTTTCTCCCAACACTGGCTTTTCAGCGGATTGCTGTGAAAGAACAAGCAAAGGATCTGGTTGAGTATTTTGAAAATGATTATGCTCTTGAGCAACACATACATTGCATAATGCAAAAATCAATACTAAGAAATAGAGATTTCGTTTCATGGATAGACTCTTTCTTGACATTGGAAGATTGGTTGAATAAGGAAACCATGACATTGGCCATCCTGCGCGTTATCAATAAATACTGAAACGAGGGAATTTTTTACATCCGAATTCGCTTCAAACACAACACGAACGTACTCTTCTGTTAACCCTGAATAGACGCCAGGAGTAACTTCAGATTCTACAAGTACTGTTACAATTTTTCCAGGAAACGATTGCAAAAACTTTCGTTTCTTTTCAATTCCAAGTAAATGAAGCCGCTCACTGCGCTCCTGACGAATTCGCGGCTCAACTTGAAAATCAAATGTACTGGCTGGTGTATAAGGTCGAGCAGAATACGAAAACACATGGAGATATGTTATCGGAATTTCGGAAATAAAATCATACGTTTCGTTGAAAAGCGCATCAGTTTCACCAGGAAATCCTACAATCACATCAGCGCCAATTCCAGCGTTCGGATAATAATGTTTAATAGTTTCAACTTTTGTGCGATAGAATTCACGATTGTACCGCCGCTGCATAAGTTTTAAAATTCCATTCGAACCAGACTGAAGTGGAATATGCCAATGCTTGCAGAGTTTTGGTTCGTTGAACCACAACTCCAGCAATTCATCGCTAAGTAAATTTGGCTCGATGGAACTAATGCGAATACGTTGCAATCCATCAATCTGAACTAATTCCTTCAACAGCGATACAAGCCTTTCGCCAGATTCGGTACTATACTCGCCTACATTGACGCCGGTTAACACAATCTCTTTGTATCCTTGCTCAACAACTTCATAAGCTTGTTGAAGAACAATCTCTTTTGGAATACTTCTGCTTCTGCCTCGCGCTAATGGCACTGTACAATATGAACAATGATAGTCGCATCCTTCCTGAATCTTGAGAAAAACACGAGTGCGCTCCCCAAACCCTGTCGACGAAGCTGCATGAATCGTGGTAATTTCATCGACAGAAGGAGCAACAACTGACGGTTGTTCATCTGAAGCATTTTCGATATAATGGAAGAGATTAAATTTTTCTTCTGTACCTAATACAATTTTAACGCCCGGCATTGATTGCAGAGAAGAAGAGTTGAGTTGTGCATAACAACCAACGACAGCAATTGTTGCATGCGGCGATGTTCGAAGAGCTCGTCGTATAATTTGACGACACTCACGATCAGCATGCTCTGTTACACTGCATGTATTGATGACTACAACGTCGGCTGATTCGGTAATATCCACAAGAGTATATCCTTTTTGTACAAACTGCTTCCCTATTGTTGCAGTCTCTGCATAATTGAGTTTACAACCCAGTGTGTGTAACGCTGCTCGCTTCATTTCAAAAAAGTGCGGGAGCTGTGGGCAATCCAACATCTCCCGCATTGTACTCCTTAGTGCGACATCGGTTCATTCAAATCAATTCCATCGATATCTTTCTCGGATTCTGGAATTTCAATAGAACTGGTAGCAATGTCACGCATCGTCATCGGCTGAAGCTTATGGGAGTTTACATACTCATCCACAAGCTGTTGTTCTTTTCCCCGAAGATATTCTAACGCAGAAAGAACAATTTTTTTGCTCTCCTTTTCAAATTCGATAACTTTCAGGTTTAGAGCATCGCCGATTTTAAAAGACTCTGCAAGATTCTTGACCGGTGTTTGCGAAAGCTGAGACACAGGCACAAATCCATCGACACCTAAGGGGAGTTCAACAATCACTCCCTTCTCAATGAGGCGAATAATTTTCCCTTCAACGTCTGTTCCGGTTTTGTACTGGGATTCAAAGACATCCCATGGATTTTCCTGCAATTGCTTATGGCCTAAGGAAATACGACGTTGTTCAACATCAACTGCAAGAACGATGACTTCGAGTTTGTCGCCTTTTTTGACTATCTCGCCTGGATGACGAATTTTCTTTGTCCACGATAAATCGGAAATATGCACAAGTCCGTCAACGCCTTCCTCAAGCTCTACAAACACACCGAAGTTCGTAAGATTCCGTACAGTTCCCACATGATGAGAACCAATCGGATATTTTTGCATCAGTGTGGTCCAGGGATCTGGCTCGAGCTGCTTCATTCCAAGAGAAATCTTCTTCCCTTCTTTATCGAGAGAAAGAATAATAGCATCGACCATTTGTCCCATAGAGACAACTTGAGAAGGATGTTTTACGTGTTGAGTCCAGCTCATTTCTGAAATATGAATCAAGCCTTCGATTCCTTTTTCAATTTCAACAAATGCGCCATAATCAGTTAGAGATACAATTTTCCCTGAAACTTTTGCACCAACTGGATAGCGCTCTTCGATATGCTCCCATGGATGCGCTTGAAGTTGTTTCATTCCCAGTGAAATTCTTTTTTTCTCAGCATCAAAATCAAGGACAACAACATTAACAGTTTGATCGAGCTTCACGATTTCCGAGGGGTGATTCACTCGACCCCACGACAAATCTGTAATATGAACTAATCCATCGACGCCGCCAAGATCGATGAACGCTCCAAAATCTGTTAGAGCTTTTACATGTCCTTCGAGAATTTGGCCCTTTTCCAGCTTATCGAGAATAGCTTTCCGTTGACTTGCAAGCTCTTCTTCGACGAGAACTTTATGACTTACAACGACATTCTCTGCAGGATGATTGACTTTCACTACACGGAATTCCATTTCGCGCCCGAGGAACGCATCAAAATCTCGCACAGGACGAACATCAATTTGAGAACCCGGAAGGAATGCATCAAGTCCCATCAAGTCGACAACAATTCCACCTTTCGTACGGCGTACACATCTTCCTTTAATAATTTCTCCCGTCTCATACGATTTGACAATCCGTTCCCAAATGCGCATAAAGTCTGCTCGCTTGCGAGAAAGGACAAGCCGTCCCTCTTTATCTTCAACTGACTCAAGGAAGACTTCAACCTCATCGCCAACTTTCAAATCTTTAATATTAGGAAATTCACTGATAGGAACTGTTCCATCAGATTTGAATCCGATATCAATCGCAACTTCATTCTCTCCGATGTGAACAATTTTACCTTTGATAATTTCTCCAACATTGATTGCTCCCAATGTTTTAGAGTACATTTGTTCGAGCTCTTTATATTCGTTCTCCGAATATCCGCGTTCCTCGAACTCACTCGCGATTTTATTTGTATCTGGCATTGAACCTCCGACTGTCTCTTTTTGTCGAGACAGTGTCAATTGCACTTCTATGTTTTCCATAGCCAGTCATCACACCAGGAAATTCATAGAGCACAATTGTTTTTTTAGTTTATAGTTTCGTTCATTATGATGACTGTTGTATAAATGTATATTCCAACTCTTCTTTGATTTCTTCCATAAGCCACTGCGGCGTTGATGTAGCACCGGTTATTCCTATAGACTCTGCCCCATCGAACCAGACGTTTTGAATTTCTGTACTATCTTCAACATAGTACGACCGTGGATTAACAGAGTGTACACTGTTAAATAAAACTTTCCCATTCGAACTTTTCCGACCTGCAACAAAAAGCACAACATCGTGCATTTTTGCAAACTCCCGTATCTTATCTTCTCGCCTTGAGAACTGTCCACAAATAGTATCTTTGGCTTGAAATTCTATTGCTTCGCCGCCTAAATTTTGCATTCGCTTAACGAGTTCATCTCTAATTGCATAGAATGTCCGTTTATCCATCGTCGTTTGAGAGAAGAGAACCGTCTTCTTCGCTAAGTTTATTTTTTCTATCTCTTCGATATTTTTTATTACGATTGCTTCGCCATTCGTTTGTCCAACCAGCCCGATCACTTCAGGATGGTCTATCTTTCCAAAGATAACAATTTGATATCCATCGAGATAAAAACGCCGAATCCGTTCCTGAACTTTTGCAACAACAGGACAAGTAGCATCGATAATAGTAATGCCAAGTTGTTCTGCTTTCCGATAAGTTTCCGGCGGTTCGCCGTGCGCACGAATGAGCAACTTTTTACCACGAAGCCTCTCAAGTTCAGAGTGAGAAATAACTTCTAATCCTTTCTTTCGTAAGCGTTCATTCTCCATTGGATTATGAATAATGTCGCCAAGCGAATACATCGGTTCGCCGCTCTTCAATTCACGTTCAGCAATTTCAATCGTTCTAATAACGCCCCAGCAAAATCCCGATGATTTATCAATTTCAATTCTCATGATTTTCCGGCAATTTTCATCTGAACATAATTATAAATCTTTTCGACCTGTTCATCAATTGTCAAATTCGTTGTATCGATAATAATTGCATCATCTGCTTTCTTTAACGGACTTGCTGTTCGAGAAGAATCTTTCCTATCGCGTTCAATCAGCTCTTGTTGAATTTGTTCATCCTCAACTGAAATACCAGCATTAACCATATCACGCTTTCGACGTTTTGCACGCTCAACGACATCCGCTACAAGAAAAATTTTTACTTCTGCATCGGGAAGAACCACAGTGCCAATATCCCGACCTTCCAGCACAACTCCACCTTCTGAAGCAAGCGAGCGTTGTAACTCAACCAACACTTCCCGCACTTTCGGATAACTGCTGACAGCACTAACATTATTGGTTACTTCAGGCGACCGAATTTCTGCGGTAACATCGACACCATCGAGCAATATTCGTTGACCATCATTTTCATGCTTGAATGAAAGAACGCAAGACCGTGCAAGCTTTGCAAGTCTATCCTCGTCTATTACAGCGATATGGTTCTGTAAAGCTTTGTATGTAATAGCTCTATACATCGCTCCAGTATCAATGTGAATATATCCAAGTTTTTTCGCAAGAAGTTTAGCAGTTGTACTCTTGCCAGAAGCGGCAGGACCATCGATTGCTATACAGATTCGAGGATTTTTATTCATAGAACTGATATAAATATAGCTAAAATATGCACGCAGAGCAACGAAAGGAATAACAAAGATTTCCGAAGGTTTGTGTATTCTCTACAACTTAGAAAAACAACAGGAATTGCAAATTACGCGTTTGAAACTTGCAAAGACTGCTGCCTGGATACGCCTTACGGCACCTCGGCAAACGATTCTCTGACGGTGGCTGAGGTGGACAACTCCGATTGTAACCCACAGGTTTACCTGTGGGTTAGAAAAACAGAGAAGCCGTTGACTCGATATACCTTACGCCTTCTCAACTACCAAATAAAAACGGTGGCTGAGATACCTTCTCGAAACCACCGTTATAATTATCAGCGTAAATCCGCGTAATCCGCGTGAACCTATCCTTACTTCATCAACAC
>Ga0208825_1000534_pt1 | contig 35465 bp, 36 predicted proteins | sample AD_UKC113_MetaG_FD_184450 | JGI IMG/M metagenome (GOLD analysis project Ga0208825, IMG submission 184450) | Active sludge microbial communities of municipal wastewater-treating anaerobic digesters from Hong Kong - AD_UKC113_MetaG (SPAdes)... | ecosystem: Engineered > Bioreactor > Anaerobic >... | reverse complement strand
CTCTGTATCAAACTCTCCACGGTCGTAGTATCCGCGGCGCGGGCAGTTTTCATGCACTGTGTGGCCTGGCGGGAAGAATACTTTTGGTCTTCCGTATTCGTCCAGAACGGCACCAAGGTCGTCAGGCACTTTTATCTTTCCAAGTATTACTGCGCCCAGGGTAAGAAGGATCCAGTCAGGGTGAGCAGGGCAGCCCGGGATATTGATTACTGGCTTATCAATGCCGAGTTCCTTAAGCATGCCTTTTGCTGCATCAGTTTTTTTGTAAGCAACTCCTCTGTAGTCAGTGTCCTTTTCAATATCGCTGTCTGCAGATGTAATTCCTCCCCAGCATGCACAGGCACCGACTGCAACGATGGCAGCTGCATTCTTTGCAGCTTCTCCCAGTGTTTCCTTGAAGGTCTTGTTCCCAATTACAAGGTAGCGTCCTGAACCATCCGGACCATTTGGAATTGAGCCTTCAACTACCAGGATATAATTGCCTTCTTTGTATGTTTCTTCAAGGAGAATCTCGGAGTTAAGCTCTGAGTTGTTTACAAGCTTGCCGTCATTCCATATTCCCTGCTGCATGCAGATAGTCTCATGGAAAACAAGGTTGACATTGAGTTTTGTCAAAGCCTGTGCAATGTCAGGGTTGCCTCCATTCAGAAGGGATTCTGAACAGCCGGTGCATTCTGAACCATGGAGCCAGACAAGCTTGGTCTCTGCAAGTTCAAGCGCATTTACAATATCAGTCTTGTAGCTGGCCAGAAATGCAGATGCTCCAACCGTACCCACTACCTTCATGAAGGTGCGGCGATCCATTTTTAAGAAGTCCACACTATCCAGTGTACGGACAAGATTTGTCGTTCCAGTACTCATCTCTACCACATCTTGATTTTACCCAAATTTATATACTAAAGAATATATTAATTAAAAACTCTCCAGAATTATATAAATACAACTATAAATTCCTCACTAATGTTTTCAATGAGGGAATAGTATTTAAGGATTTTTACTTTGATCGATAAATATATTAGTCGGGTAAGGGAGTCTTATTTATAATAAAAGGGATATAATTATGATTAAAATAATAATGCAGTTCGTCAAAGAGTAATGATATTAGTTTGCCACTCCTGGGAAAAAGTTTTATGAGAAGGCTTTAAAGAAAAAAAGAAATACAATAAGAGCTTATTTTTCATGAAAGTTTGCTGAAAATACCACATAAGTATTACTTATTAATACTTCTAAATACTATTATGCACATCAGATCTGAATGGAAGATTTTCTGAGCATGTTTTAAAATATATGATAGCAGGTCATAAACCCCGGGGAAGACATTTTCAAATTATGTAGATGAAATGGAAAAACAAAAACGTTATAAAATAGAACCATAGAATTGCGAAAAAGCAATTTTTTCCAGCGATTTATTTCTAGAATTCTGAACCCGGTTAAATTCATAATTATTCATTATAAACCATGCTTTTCTGCTGGCAGTAACTGGAAGAAGGACCAGTAGGAAAAATGAACAGAGAGTGGAGAAGGGGAAATTGGAATAAATGTTCTGTCTCTTGTTAACCATACAAGAAATCAAAGTTTCTTGATTGGGGCTTCAAAAAAATATTTCATTATGATGAAAACATCTCCTTTAAAATAGCTCGAACGCGAAAACTAATCTATAACCATTAATTTCTTAAAAAGACTATAATTTGAAAGAAAACGGAGAGGTACATATGTGTATAGCAATTCCTGGAAAAATGACGGCTATTGTGGATGAAAACACAGCAACTATTGACATGGGTGGGATCTGTAGAGACGTGAATATGGCTCTGATGGGAGGTGCACAGGAGTCAATGATCGGAAAGCATTTCCTTGTTCACGTTGGATATGCGATCTCTGAGATATCGGAAGAGGAAAGTGAAGAAACCATGCGTCTGCTCAAGATAATGGCTGGTCTTGATGAAAACGACTCCTTAGAAAGTGAATCTCATTGAAAGTGGATGTTGATAATATGGAAAACGGAACATCTCTTTCAAAACCAGCGTCTTCTGAACTCGAAATGAAGCTCCTTGAAAGAATAAAAAATTCGGAAGTACCACTTCGCATAATGCATGTATGCGGAACGCACGAAAGAACCATAGCAAAATACGGGCTCAGAAGTGTACTGCCGCAGAATATAGAAGTAATAAGCGGTCCAGGCTGTCCTGTCTGCGTTACTCCTGAAGAAGATGTTAATATTGCAATTGCCCTTGCAAAAAGCGGAGCGACTGTAGTCACTTTCGGAGATATGATGAGAGTTCCCGGTTCGGCAGAAAGCCTGCTGGATGCAAAATCTGAAAGGGCGGATGTAAGGATGGTCTACAGCATAGACGATGCAATAGCCCTTGCAGAAAAAAAACCTGAGCTAGAAGTGGTTTTTTTCGGAATAGGGTTTGAAACCACAGTCCCTGCAAATGCGGCGGCTCTTTTAAGAGATACACCCGAAAACTTCAGCCTTCTTGCCTCTCAGAAACAAACTCCTCCTGCAATCAACCTCCTTGCCAGTGATACAAATGTTGACGCTTTTATAGCTCCAGGGCATGTGGCGACCATAATAGGGACAAAGCCTTTTGAGCCTCTTGCAGAGAAGGGCTTTCCTGTTGTAGTAAGCGGGTTTGAAGCAGGAGACATACTTCTTGGAATAAGCCTCTTACAGATGCAGGCTGAGAAAGGAATCTCAAGAGTAGACAATGGCTATCCAAGAGTTGTAAAACCAGAAGGAAATACTATAGCCCTGAAGATGATGAACGAGGTATTTGAAACTTCAGACTCTGAGTGGAGAGGTATCGGGAACATAGAAGATTCAGGGCTCGTGCTCAGGAAAGAGTTTGAAGAAAAAGATGCAGCAAAGAAACATGAAGATCTTTATTCTTCTGCCCTTGCAGAGATAAAAGCAAAAGCCGAAACAAAAGACAAAAAACGCTGTATCTGTGCAGCTATCCTTACAGGGAAAGCAAATCCTTCCCAGTGCCCAAACTTCGGGAAAGACTGTACCCCTAAAAAGCCGTCTGGTCCCTGCATGGTCAGTCAGGAGGGCATGTGCTACAACTGGTTCAAATACTCCAGGGTAGGAGGCGGCAAGATTGCATGAACTATCCATTGCCTGTGAAATCTTCGAGCAGGTAAAATTAACTGCCGAAACGCACGGAGCAACAGAAGTCAAACATGTGACTCTTCAAATGGGAAGATTATCCCATACGAATCCTGAGCAATTGGGTTTCTGTTTTAAGGTTCTTGCAGAAGGAAGCATTGCCGAAAAAGCGGAATTTATTGTGGAAATGATGCCACTCTCTCTGGAATGCGAGTGCGGCTACGCGGGAACCGTGGACGAGAAGCAAATACATGAAAACAACGGACTCAAAAGTGAACTCCTTGCTTATGTGGCAGCTATTGAATGCCCTGTCTGTGGAAAACCGGCTCATATCACAGGCGGCAGAGAACTGATCATTAAAAGCATAGAGATCGAAACGGAAGAGGATCAAGCCGCAGCTAGTAATAATACGTAATCCCCCAGGTGATGTTTATGCTAATGCATGTAATCCATATGGGACACGATGTGTTCAAGGCAAACGATAAAATTGCCGAAAAAAACAGGAAGGTCCTTAACAAACACGGAGTCTTCTCAGTAAATGTTATGGGAGCCATAGGGTCAGGAAAGACCACCCTGATAGAGGAGGCTATTAAGCACCTCAAAGACAGGTATAGAATAGCAGTAATCGCAGGTGACGTTATAGCAGAGATGGACGCTTCTCGCTTCAGAAAGCTCGGAGTGCCGACAATCCCTGTTAATACGGGAAAGGAATGTCACCTGGATGCAAAGCTGGTAGAAAAAGCTCTTGGCGAAATAGATCTCGATAACACTGACCTCCTTATCATTGAAAATGTCGGTAACCTTATCTGCCCGGTGGACTTCAAACTGGGAGAACACCTGCGGGTTGTAATCGTGAGCGTAACAGAGGGAGATGACATTATCCTGAAGCATCCTGTGATTTTTAAGACCTCAGAGCTTGCAGTAATAAATAAGGTTGACATCGCTGATGCAGTTGATGTTGATGCTGAGAAAATGAAAGAAGATATCCTTTCCTTAAATCCTGATGTACCGGTTATCCTTACTTCAAAACACGACTGGGAAAGTCTGGAAACCTGGATTAGCTTCATCGAGCTTGGACTTAAAAAAAGCACAGAGCAGTTCTAACGAAGTCTTACGCAGATAAAAAGGAGCTTTAGATGAAATCAAATGCAATTTCTTTGGAACACGGTGCAGGTGGAGAGGTAATGCAGGCGCTTATAGGGGAGGTTATCCTTAAATACTTCCGTAATAAAAGCGCAGGTTCGATAGGTCTTGACAGCCTGGATGACGGGTCTACTGTCAGGCTTGAGAACTTTAACTCCGCCTCCGAACTTGTGCTGACAACGGACAGCCATGTGATTACCCCTGCTTTTTTCCCGGATACAAACATCGGAAGGCTTGCAGTTTCAGGTACAGTTAATGATCTTACGGTTATGGGAGCAAAACCCCTTGCTCTTACATGTGCCGTCATAGTTCCTGAAGGTTTTCCAATCCACGAATTTGAAGAAATAATCAAAACAATGGATCAAACGGCTGCGGAAGTTGGCGTACCCATAATCACTGGAGACACCAAAACCGTGGAAAAAACCGCTCTTGACTCTATCATCCTCAATACCGCAGGTCTCGGCATAACGGACAGTCCTGTAAGAGATTCGGGCCTGAAGCCTGGAGATAAAATCCTTGTAACAGGCACTATCGGTGATCACGGTATTTCTCTTATGGCTCACAGGGAGGGTTTTGACTTTGATACAGACCTGGTTTCGGATTCAGCTCCTTTATGGAAGCTCATTGAACCAGCCCTTAAACTCCGTACACCGGCAGGAGAGCCTGTAATAACAGCTATGAAAGACCCGACCCGCGGAGGGCTTGCAAATGCTTTGAATGAAATGGCAGTAAAATCCAGAGCAGGAATCCTGCTTGAAGAAAACCTTATTCCCTACAAGCCTGCAGTCACTGCAGCCTGTGAGATGCTGGGCCTTGATCCCCTTGAGGTTGCAAATGAAGGAAAAGCAGTTATTGGAGTAAGGGCGGGTTATGAAGAAGAGGTTCTCTCAATCCTCAGGTTGCATCCCTACGGCAAAAATGCAGCTCTTATAGGGGAAGTTACAGAGGATAATAAGGGGGAGGTGATCCTCAGAAACCGTTTCGGCGGAATGCGTTATGTGGATGTGCCTTCAGGAGATCCAATTCCCAGAGTTTGTTGAAAGAATTTCCGTTTCTCCCGAGTTGCTTATACATAAACTGCGACTCGGGACCATGTAAAATGAATGCATATTTTATATTAAAGGCTGCATAAAACAGGTGTTGTCTTTCCTGATTTTCATCTATGTTTCATCACTGAATATCAGGATAAGTTATTAATTTCTCTTTAATTACATTTTTCAAATCCCCATATAATTCGTATGCATTTTCTTTCCACTCTTATAAGGTAATGGAATTAATTCAATCTCCATAACGCTATCAAAAACTTAAGAACTTTCTTCAGGATACATGCAGGTGGCTTTTAATGTAAATTTTTGAAGTTAATATATTTTTATCATACTTGACTGGATATTTTATTGTTTCTGAAAAAGTGCTTTATTCAGTCTTTCATAAAGAAGGCAAGTCTTTATTTTTTTAATGTTCCACAATATATTTATAGGGGAATTTTTAGTCGTACTGAATACTCTTCTTAAACTGGGGGGTTTTTTGTCGTATTTTCTCCGGCGACACCTGAGATTGTTTTTTTTTGACAATTCAGCCTATTATTCATATGATTAATATAAAAGTGGGAAAAAAATCATCATGTTTAAATATGGCTATGATAGATTAACAGTTGGAAGCGTAGATATTATATATCTCTACGTTGTTTGGGCATTATTATTTTGTTATAATTTTAATTTAAGGGCTTATAATTATTATGGGCAATTTTGTCCACAATATTGTCCACAATATTTTATATGTTCTTACATGTTCCGGAAACTACTCGGTTGGATTGAGAAATCAATATCGTAAGCCTTGAACTGTTAAAAACGTACACTCCTCACAAAGCTTATTGAGTTTGATTTTATTCTTCAAGTGTGTAAGTCCCAACAGTATAGGTCTAAGGTAAACAGATAGGAGGAAATAGGTCGGAGGATACGTTGTATGATGGAAACAACAGTAATGCTATTAATCGCAGTACCCCTACTTTTTTCGTTTTTATTCCTAGGTCTTGGCAAAAGTATGTATAAAGTTCTTGCCTGGGCTTTCTTTATATTTGGGGTAATTGCTTCAGTTCAGTTAGTTCGGGATGGTGCTGGAGTCTACGAAATAACTGGATCAAATTTTGCAATGGTTGAAAACATTGTTCTTGTACTTGAAGTACTTGTAATATTGTTTATATTTGCTGTATCAATAAAATTCAAAAACTTACCTACTCTTGGACTGGGAATAATTTCAGCAGCTATAACAGGTTATACCCTTCTTCCAGGGAATGTTCCTGAAGTTGAAAGTGCTGTTTTTAATATTGATCCATTTTCTCAGGTAATGATATTAATTGTTAATATAGTCGGTACTGCAATCATATTATTCGCAACCGGTTATATGGATGAATATGAAGAACACAGGCATCTTCACAGACAGAGAACATTTTACTTTACAATGAGTTTCTTCTTAGCAGCCATGAATGGTCTTGTCATGGCTGACACCCTTAACTGGCTTTATCTCTTCTGGGAACTGACAACTCTCTGTTCATTCGTTTTGATCTCATACAACATGGATCAGGAAGGAATAAACAATGGTTTCAGAGCTCTGGCTTTAAACCTGATTGGTGGAATTGCTTTATCTGTAGGCATAATTCTTCTCGCTACTAATTATGATATAAGTACTCTTTCTGGAATTGGAACTTACGCCGGAACTGATGCCGCAGCGATGGCCGCTGTAGCTCTTCCTGTTGCTTTACTCTGTATCGGAGGCTTTGCGAAATCTGCTCAGATGCCTTTCAATAGCTGGCTCCTGGGCGCAATGGTAGCTCCAACCCCGGTTTCTGCCTTACTTCACTCAAGCACGATGGTGAACGCCGGTGTGTTTTTAGTTGTCAAACTTGTACCAGCATTTGCGGGCTCAAGCCTCGGAACAGCTATTGCAGTTTACGGAAGCTTTACCTTCGTTATGTGCTCAGCTTTAGCCTTATCTCAAAGGAATGCTAAAAGAGTGCTTGCTTACTCCACAATTGCAAACCTGGGATTAATTATTGCAAGCGCTGGAATTGGTACCCCTCTGGCTGTAGCTGCTGCAATTATGCTCATTCTGTTCCACGCAATATCCAAAGCTCTCCTGTTCCTCTGCACCGGAGAAATTGAGCACACCATTGGAAGCAGAGATATCGAGGACATGGCAGGGTTAATTAAAAAGGCTCCATATCTCACAACCCTCATAGCGCTGGGAATGGTATCCATGCTGTTACCTCCTTTTGGCGTGTTGCTTACAAAGTGGGTGTCAATGGAAGCTGCTTCAAACAACCCTATTGTGATAGTCTTCCTTATACTCGGAAGTGCACTCACTACAGTCTATTACTCTAAATGGCTTGGAACAGTCTTATCCTCAACCATGGATAAATACTCAGTTCACAATAAGAGAGCGGAAACGTATTTCCCGCTGTCAGTCCTGGGATTAGCCATTGTAGTTACAAGCATTCTTGTGTTCCAGGTTTATGATTACTTCATTAAACCCCAGGTTGAAATATTGCTCAAAACCGTCCCTGCTGTAACTGGACAGGCAGGACAATTCACCTCTGAAATAGGGGAATTTGCTTACGCAGCAATATTCGCAGTGCTTGTTCTGGCTGTTATAATCTATTTAGCTACCAAAAATATGTTCACTCCCCGCATGGCTGGATATTATATGTGTGGAGAAAACAACCTGGAAAAGGACAAATTAATGTTCAGAAATGGGCTCTGCGCTTACGATAAAAGCAGTGTCTCTAACATATATCTCCAGAATACCTTTGGAGAAAATAAACTTACAACACTCGGATATGCAATTTCCATAATTCTTATTGTAATTGCATTAGCAGGAGGGATGCTCTAATGGTGGCTATGAACGATGTTTTATTGGCTGTTCTGGTCCTGATTGGTGCTCCTATCATAGGCTGTTTAGCTTCTGGAATTGACCGGAAAATCACTGCAAGATTACAGGGTAGAGTTGGTCCTCCTCTTTTACAGCCGTACTATGATGTCAAGAAGCTTCTGAGCAAAGACAACATGATTGTAAACGGGTCACAGAACTTCTACGTAGTCGTGTACCTGATCTTTATAGTCTTGAGTCTCTTGATGCTGGTGTTCAAGGCAGATATGCTGATGATAATATTCGTATACACAGTAGCTTCAGTGGCTCTCATAGTAGGAGGCATGAGCACTGGCTCTCCATACGCCAGAGCAGGAAGTTCAAGGGAGATTATGGCTATACTTTCCTATGAGCCAGTTTTAATCTTATATGCTCTTGCAATATACCTGCTGACAGGAACTTTCAAATTATCTGCAGTAGTAGAGGCATCTTCCCCTATCCTGATATATACCCCTCTTATATTCATAGCAATGATAGTTGTTCTGAATATAAAACTGAAAAAGTCACCCTTTGATTATTCAACCTCTCACCATGCTCACCAGGAGCTGGTTAAAGGTATGCTTACCGAATATTCAGGACCAGGGCTGGCTACCGTTGAAATCGCGCACTTCTATGAATACGTGTTCTTAACTGGACTCATATTCTTATTCTGGGCATCAACCCCAATAATAGGTGTGCTTCTAGGTATCATTGCTTTCTTGCTGGTAATCGTTGTAGATAACATTACTGCAAGAGTATACTGGCAGTGGATGCTCAAATTAAGCTGGACATTCCTGCTGGTAATTTCCCTTGTGAACATAGCATACCTGTACGTAAGTGGAGTAAAAGTAGTGTGAAAGAGGGCTATTTATGAGTTTAGCAAAATCACCATGGATAATACATGTGAATTGTAACAGCTGCAATGGCTGTGACATTGAGGTAGTAGCCTGTCTTACTCCTTTATATGATGCTGAAAGATTTGGCGTCTTAAACATTGGCACTCCCAAGCAAGCCGATATAATGGTAGTTACAGGCTCGATAAATTACAAAAATGTCAATGTGCTTAAAAACATTTATAACCAGATCCCGGACCCGAAAGTTGTTTTAGCTGTAGGCGCCTGCGCATCTACAGGCGGGATATTCCACAACTGCTATAATGTGATAGGCGGAGTGGACCAGGTAATACCCGTAGATGCATATGTTCCCGGATGCTGCCCAAGACCTGAAGCCATACTTGACGGCGTAGTTGCAGCGCTTTCAATACTTGAAAACAAGAAGAAAGGGAATATCAAAGGAAAAGAAGTACCATTGAAAGGAAAAGAGGTGCCATCAAATGCTTGATAACGTAATTAAAGACATAGTAGAAATAAAAAGCAGTGGAGAACTGCTAAAAGCTGTTGAGGGTTTAAAAAATGATGGCTATCGATATGCTACTATGATATGCTTGAAAAAGGACGATGGCCACGAGTTGATATACATCTTTGACAAAGATAACAAACTGAAAAACCTGAGGTACTTTGTGAAACCAGGTGAAAAACCCAAGAGCGTATCAGGCATTTACCTGTGTGCACTTTTGATCGAGAACGAGTACCAGGATCTCTTCGGATTGACTTTCGATGGTTTAGCAATAGACTATAAAGGACACCTTTACCTGACGCCAAACAGTCCAAAAGCCCCACTGGCTTAAAGCAATTTGAGAGGAGAATCACATGACAACCGTAATACCTTTTGGTCCTCAGCACCCCGTTTTACCCGAGCCAGTATCATTAAAACTTGAACTGGACAATGATGTTGTTGTTGGAGCACTTCCCTCTCTGGGCTATGTGCACAGAGGGCTTGAAAAATTCATAGATACAAAGGACTACAATCAAACAACCTATATCTGTGAGAGAATCTGCGGAATATGCAGTGCCCTTCACGGTATAACTTATACAAAGGCAGTCGAAAAACTATTCGATGTCGAAGTCCCTGAAAGAGCAGAGTACATCCGGGTGATTGTCGGTGAACTCAACAGAGTTCACAGTCATCTTCTCTGGCTTGGTCTGTTTGCAGATGGTTTTGGGTTTGAAAGTCTCTTCTATGAATGCTGGAAGTACAGAGAGCCGGTACTGGATGTACTGGAGAGAATCTGTGGAAACAGAGTCATACACTCAATATCCAGAGTCGGAGGAGTCAGCAAAGATCTGACTAAAGAACAGATTGATATGATTCTGAAGATGCTCGACACAGTGGAATCTCAGGTTAAAGACCTCGAAAAAGTATTCGTAAATAACTACACCGTTAAGAAAAGAACGGTGGGATTAGCCACAATGTCAAAGCAGCTTGCATATGAGGCTGGAACTGTTGGTCCTACACTTAGAGGAAGTGGAGTTAGCAGTGACCTGAGAGAATCAGCTGACTGGGATATCTACAGGGATCTGGGCTTTAAGCCAGTTGTCGAGAAAGATGGAGACTGTTATTCCAGGACTTTAGTAAGAGTGAAAGAATTATACGAGTCTATAAAAATAATAAGGAATGCAATCTCCAAGCTGCCTAATGGTGATATTGCAACACCCATAAAGGGCTTCCCTACCGGTGAAGCGATTATGAGGACTGAGCAGCCCAGAGGCGAAGTCGTATATTATGTAAAAGGTAATGGCACCAAAAACCTGGAAAGGCTTAAAATCAGGACCCCTACCTTTGCAAACATACCTTCACTATTACTGACACTCCCTGGAGTAAAACTTGCTGATGTCCCTATAGTTGTACTTACTATAGATCCCTGCATTAGCTGCACTGAAAGATAAAAAGAAGGGTGATAATAATGGGCATGTTAAACCTTGTATTAACAAATGTTACTCATAAACCTGCTACCAGACTCTACCCCTTCGAGATAAGGGCACCTTTTAAAGAGTTTAAAGGACGGATTGCTTTCGCTCCAGAAAACTGTATTCTCTGCGGTCTATGTCAGAAGAAATGTCCCCCTGATGCGATTACAGTTACCAAAGCGGACAAGACATGGGAAATTAACCTGTTCCGATGCATTATGTGCACCGAATGCGTTGCCGGCTGCCCGAAGAACTGTCTGTCAGTATCTAATGAAAGGGTAAAAACTGGTGCGAAAGAGACTGTTAAAGTACTGGTTCCTGTAGTAGACAAACCAAAAGCAGATAAAGCTGCACCTTCAAAAGCAGCGTCTTCAAAATAAAAATTTAATTTAAATTTTTATTTTTCTATGGAATCAGTGTTATTTTTCAGATTCTCGGCTTAAAAACAAAATTACCGTTTCCAGGTCTGAAAAAGAAACCAGCAGGGGAATTTATTTTGATAAATTCCCCAAAAATATCTGAGTAGAGAAAAAACATAAGTTCTTCATTTTTTACATTAATTCAGATATTTTTTTCTTCCTTTCAGATGTTCGATTTTTTGACTATTCTGATTTTTCCTGCTTTTTACCTGCTCAGGCTTAAATTAGAGGGCAATTTTTTCCTGCCAATCCGGTGAGGGCGCAAAGGATTATGCAGCAGACCTGACATATATCTGTTTAATCATGCAGTAATCCATAAAATTATTATGTTAAATCGGTCAGTAAAATCACTGGAGGTTGAAACAATTACTCAGGAAACCATAAAAGTTGAAGGCATGTCCTGCGGGCACTGTGTAATGAGAGTCAAAAAGGCAATTGAAGGTGTGCAGGGCATAAAGAAAGTAGATGTGAGCCTTGAGAACAAACAGGCTGTCGTCGAGTTCGATGAAGAGAAAACCGATGTCGATAAAATCAAAGCTGCAATTAAGGAAACCGGCTACGAGCCCGTCTGATCTGAACTGAGGCGTTTGGCTCTCAAAATAATGAGTCTCAAATTACTCAATTTTTTGGTTAGAGGAATTTATTATATAGTAAAAAGTACAGATTTTTATAATAGGGTAAAGCATCTGCTTAAAAAGCAGCTGACTATCCGGGGGTGAAGACATCGGGGAGACAATATTTGTAATAGATGATATGATTTGCAGGTACTGCAAAGACACAGTTATCAGACTCATTACCTCAATCAACGGGGTTTCCCGCGTAAATGTAAACGTCCCTGAGAAGACAGTGTACGTAACCTATGACAGCCGGATAACCGATGCACACGTCATAAGGATGACCCTGTTCGAAGCAGGTTACAAAAATGTAAGAGAGCCCATGAAAGCCTTTTAAGCGACCGGGTAAATCTGGCTAGGCGGCATATCCATGGAAGTTTCGATAGGAGTTTACGGCATGACCTGTGGTCACTGCCAGAAAAGAGTAGCGGATGCTATTGTTTCCCTTGATGGCGTGGAATCTGTAGATGTAAATCTCGAAGCCGAAAGTGCAACTGTTAATTTTGATCCTGAAAAATTAAGCCTTGATGATATAAAAGAAGCTGTCCGAAAGGCAGGGTATTCTACAGAGCGCGAAGCAGAATCTGAAGAGGGGATAAAGGCAGAAACCCCTGAAGCTCTCAGGGAAGAAACGCCTTCAGGACCAATTTCAGAACCCGGATCTATGCCTTTAGAAGGGGCTGAAATGGCAGTGGAAGAAGTTTCTCAGACCTGTCCTCTTACAGAAGCATGCCCTCTGATAGATGAAGCAGAAAAAGATGTGTCCTCCGGCTCAGGCAAGAAAGCAGGGTTGAAAGAAATCACTCTCGGAGTTTCAGGGATGACCTGTTCGGCCTGCGCTCTGAACATCGAAAAAGTCCTGAAAAAAAAAGAAGGCGTTGATTCTGCAGCCGTTAATCTGGAACTTGGAAGGGCAAAAGTTAGCTTTGATCCTTCTATGGTCTCTCCCAGGGAAATTGAAGATGCTATCGAATCCATAGGGTATAAAGTCGAGAAAGATAAGGTAACCCTGAACCTCCAGGGCATGAGCTGCGCATCATGTGCCGCAAATATCGAGAAGATCCTCAATAAAACCGAAGGTGTAATCTCGGCTTCAGTAAATTTTCCTCTTGAAAAAGCCTTTGTGGATTTTGATTCGGGACGTGTTTCGGTCAGGGAAATCATTGCTGCAGTTCAGGGAATCGGTTATGGAGCATCTGTTCAGGCTGAGAATGTAGAATATGAAGACAGGGAACAGATGTCAGGGGAAGCTGAGATCCGCAGACAGAGAAATAACCTGATTATTGCCCTCCTTCTGGGTATCCCCGTGTCTCTCGGAAACATGAGCATGATGTTTCCTTTTCTCTCTTTTGTGCCTGATATATTTACCAATCACATAGTGCTTTTCATAATGTCCAGTCTTATCCTTCTCTTTCCTGGAAGGCAGTTTTTTGTCGGGACTGTTAAAGGTTTCAAGCACGGCGTAACCGATATGAATCTTTTGATTGCTGCGGGGACAGGGGCAGCCTATCTTATCAGTGTAGCAGCAACTTTCCTTGACCTGGGGCCTGGATATGACGTCCTTTACTATGATACAGTGGCTTTCCTGATAATTTTCATTGTCTTCGGCAGGTACATTGAAGCCAGGGCGCGGGGCAGAACCTCTGAGGCTATACGCAAGCTCATGGGTTTGAGGGCAAAAACCTCAAGGATTCTTGTAGACGGCGTGGAAAAAGAGGTTCCTGTGGAAGAGGTAGTTGTTGGAGACATTGTAGTGGTTCGACCTGGTGAAAAGATACCTGTTGATGGGATTGTAGTTGAAGGAAGCTCTGCAGTGGATGAGTCCATGATTACCGGGGAGAGCATCCCGGTTGAAAAAGGTGCAGGAAACACTGTTATCGGGGCTACCATTAACAGGACGGGCTCATTTCGGTTTCGGGCTACAAAGGTTGGAGCCGATACCACCCTTGCCCAGATAATCAAGCTTGTAGAAGCCGCCCAGACGAGCAAAGCTCCTATTCAGAGAATTGCAGATGTTTTTGCCGGCAACTTCATAGTAGCCGTACATATAATTGCTCTTCTGGCGTTCTTCTTCTGGTTTTTCCTCGGTTACTGGCGATATGACGTAGGAGAGTCCGCAGCTCTCAGAGGAACCAGCCCATTCCTTTTTTCTTTGCTTATCGCAATCACTGTCCTTGTGATTTCCTGCCCATGTGCAGTTGGGCTTGCAACCCCTGCAGCCATTATGGTCGGCACCGGTAAAGGAGCTGAGAGCGGGATTCTTATAAAGGGCGGACAAGCTCTTGAAAGGGCGCATAAACTTGATACCATCGTTTTTGACAAAACAGGGACCCTTACCGAAGGCACTCCTAAACTGACAGATGTATTTGCGGTTTCCGGACGCGAGGATAATGAAATCCTTTTTATTGCTGCAACGGCTGAAAAAGGGTCAGAACACCCTCTTGGGGAAGCCATTGTTAGGGGTGCGGATGAAAGAAAAGTCGGCCTTGCAGAGGCAAAAAATTTCCGTTCAATTCCCGGAAAAGGGATCGAGGCATATCTTGAAGACCAGAGGATTCTTCTCGGCACCCGCAAGCTCATGGAAGAAAACTCAATTCCTTTTATTGGACTTGAAACTGAAATGCGCAAATTTGAAGAAAACGGGAAAACTGCAATGCTTGTTGCTCTTGGGGGCGAAGCCATAGGGCTGGTTGCAGTTGCCGATACCCTAAAGGAGAATTCTAAAGAAGCGGTAGAGACCCTGAAAAAAATGGGTATCGAAGTGGTTATGATAACCGGCGATAATGCTGTAACAGCCAGGGCGATTGCAGCAGAGCTAGGAATTCAGAGGGTGCTTGCTGAAGTCCTTCCGGAGGATAAAGCAAAAGAAATCAGGAAGCTTCAGAGTGAGGGCAAGCTTGTTGGAATGGTGGGAGATGGCATTAATGATGCTCCTGCCCTTATCCAGTCCGATGTAGGAATCGCAATGGGAGCAGGGACAGATGTGGCAATGGAGTCCGCAAAAATCGTGCTTATAAAAAATGATCCCAGAGATGTGGTTGCAGCCCTCCGCCTGAGCAGGCTTACTATCAGTAAAATTAAGCAGAACCTTATATGGGCTTTTGGGTATAACACAATAGGCATCCCTGTTGCAGCAGGAGTCCTCTACCCAGTTTTTCACCGGATCCTTATCACACCGGAACTGGCTGCTGCTTTCATGGCATTGAGTTCAGTTTCAGTGACAACCAATTCCCTGCTGATGAAGAGAAGCAGGATAAAATAATTTCAGGGCAGATGTTTTTGAAGCTGAATATTTTTAAGGCTGATATTGAGAGCTAAGCGGAAAAAAAGAGGGCAGGAGGCCTGCTGACAGAACTTTCCTGCGTTCTTTCTTAAAATACCCGGTATACCTCTTACAGGACGGATTTCCGGAAATTCTGAAATGCGGTTAATGGCAGTGATCATATGGTAAAATTCGAATCCAGAGAAAAGAGGGACAGAATTGTGCTTCTCTCAAGTATTGCCACTTCCATAGTGCTGATGAATCTCTTCCTTCTCGGCGCTCTGTTAGCCAATATGTACGCTGGAGAAGCAGCTTACACTCTGGTAGATATAGTTGCAGGCTGCATATTTGTTTTTATAATTACCATGATTATCTCATTGTCTCTCTGGCCCAGAGTAATGGACTGGCTTGAAAGCAGAGAATAAGTGACAAAATCAGTAAAATAATCTTTGTGGAAATATTAATCGTTACCGGCTAAAAACAGTTTTTTAAAACGAACTGATTTATATATCAGTGAATTTACCTTCTGCTATGAATAACGGCAGCATAAGATCAAACATCAAAGAAGGATTGAATGTAGGAATTGTTTTAAAGCAGGATCAGAGAACCGGGAAAATTACCAGGGGCGTTGTGAAGAGAATTTTAACCAGCTCTTCGAACCATCCTCACGGGATCAAAGTTCAGCTAACAGATGGGCAGGTTGGCAGGGTCAAGGAAATTTACTAAAAGTTTAAATTTTCCTGAAGACCACCCTTTGTAAAAAACAGTCCTGAATCATCCTGTTTCTATCTTTGACATCACATTTTGAGCTGTGCAGGAATCTATTGTTTTTTGAATAGAGGCAGGGTCTTTGTTTTCTATATTGTCTGTTTTTGGAGTGAGCTATTTTCTCTTTTCCTGCAAGCTCCAGATCACTTCCTTTAATTCCCTGCATTTTTCTCCAGGAAAGCAGTCTATGAGATTCTTTCGGTTTTTTGGAGCCTGAGGTAAAGTTTAAAGCCTTTTCAGATATCCAAATTTTGTCCATTTTCCTTGCCGCTTATTTTACATATTAAAAGATATATTGAAGGGTGTTGAAAGACCAGTATTTGATAAATTTCCGTATAAATAACGTTTCTGATAATTAAAAGAGAATATGCACACTTTTTAGTAGTTCTAAATTGTGCAGATCTTTTATCAAGGGAAACAAAGTATTATCAAGCTTTAAATGCATATTTCTGGCAGGTTTGCAGAACTATTACAAAAAGTAAACTTATATTCTAATTTTACAATATGAATTTCTAATCCCAAGGAATTTTTCAGAGAAAGCGATACTAAAAGCTTTGAAACAATCCACGGGAAGTATAAGATCTTTAAGAATGTGAAGGAAATAAAGATCTTTAAAAAAGGAAAATAAAGGTCTCAAAAAACAGAGAAGAACATATCTCCAAAAAGTAAGTACTCCAAAACATTGAGAAAAACCTGGTGTTAAGGGTATTTCCATCATGAAACAGCGACTTGTGTTGCAACTATATGATGTCAACGTCCGATTCCTTCCGGAACCTGCAGCAGAGGTCGCTGAGTGTTATCCCGCAAAGATTATATTTTTGTGACCTGGACAGGTTGTCACAGGTCTGCGCGGGATTGAAACCCTGGGTTAAACGGTACTGAGGCGGTGTCTAAGTTCGCGTTAACGGGGTTAACCCTTAACAATAAGCATTTTTCAGGCAACATCTGAGGGCGGATTCAGGAGTTGCCTGGAATATCTTTATTGATTTCCGATGATTTATCTACCCCCATTCTATTTTTTTCACCTCTTTTGTTTCCATCTATTGTTTCGCTTTATAGCAATTCTCTTTAACCTTTTTTCTCTTGTCTCTCTTTATACGGTATAGATTCCGAAATATTCTTTATTCTTCACCCGCATCTGGTCCTTTATGCCAGAGTCATACTGGGAAAAGGTAGCTGGAAAAAATATACCCTCGAGCCTTGAGCTTTACCCCATAATCTATAACTATCTGCGGAAAGGTCACAAAATTCTAGATATAGGGTGCGGATTTGGAAAAATTAGCCTTGAGCTCGCTTCTCTGGGATATTCGGTAACAGGAATAGACATAAACGCTGAAGCCGTCAGGCTTGCAGAAGCCGCTGCGAAAAATCTGGATCTGGATACGAAAATAGAAGGAAAGGCTGAGTTTAAGGTGGGGAATGCTTCTGCCCTTCCTTTCCTGGAATCAAGCTTCGATATTGCAGTCATGCAGGCATTTTTGACAACTGTGCCGGACCTGCAGGAAAGAACCAGGATAATTCAGGAAGCTTTTAGAGTCCTTAAACCTGGAGGATACCTTTACCTTGTGGAATTCGGCCAGAGCTGGCACCTCCAGCCTTACAGAAAACGATATCTAGAGGACTTCGCGGTTACAAAAGAAGAGGGTTCTTTTCTTGCCCGCAATCCTGAAACAGGAGAGGTTGAGTTTATTGCACACCATTTCACTGAAAAAGAGCTTGTGCTTCTGCTTGTAGACTGCGGGTTTGAGGTTGATTATTTCAGGGTTGAAGAGCTGAAGACAAGGACTGGAAATAAAGTTTTAGGGTTTGTAGTTATCGCTAAAAAACTTTGAAGCTCCTGCAGACTGCTTTTTATCTGAAACAGGAGAAACTCATCTTTCACCTTAAGACTTCCGCTAAACTTAAGGCTTAATTCAGGATTAGAAAATCCTTTCAATAAGGTTAATCCGGTTACAAATAGTTAGACTGCTCTATCACTCAGATGAAGCCCGATAACTCCTGCAATTACAACAACAAGAGAAATTAGCTTGAGGGCAGAGGCAGGTTCTCTGAACCAGAATATTCCAACTACCGTAATAAGAGCAGTACCCAGCCCTGCCCATATTGCATACGCGATGCTCACATCTATTCCTTTAAGAGCAAGGGTAAAGAAAAAGAAACTGACCGCATAAAATACAAAAATCAAAACCGATGGAATTAGTTTTGAAAAACCTTCGGATAACTTCATGCAGGTTGTTCCGCAAACCTCAAACAATATTGCAAGTAACAGAAGGTAGTAATGGTTCATCAATGGATTATTTTATTTCTATTAGTTAATAAGGCTCTTCGCTGTTTCAAGTCTTCCTAACTAAGCGATTATTTTCAACCCACACAAAATAGCTAAGAGCCGTTAATAATAATATCCTACATTGGCAGCAAGCACAGTATAAAATCTAAATATTATTTATTGTTATTTTCATAGGTTAAATAAAAAAATCAATTTCAAATGGACTATATATCTAATTCAGTTTGCCATTTCCTCCATTTAATGTATTTATATATTAATTATATTATGGTCGACATTTAGTAATTTTTGAGTTAAATAGAATTTTAAAAGTTCTGAAAAAAACGATATCAACAGAAAAATTGAATGGATTTTTATGTCGACCTGCCGAAAGCAGGATAATATAATCCCATTTTTTTAATTATATCTACAATAGGGGTTTTTATCCTGCCAGCCTGCCAGAAAGTTAATAGATAGCGGTTTTTTCTGGCAGGCTAAAATAGGATTGGAAATTTAACCTGCCAATTTTAAAAATCACAGTAAAGAATAAACAGGATATCAAGTCAAGACCAACCAGCCAAATAAAGCCTTTCTAACTATCTCCATTCAACTTTTTTCACGTCCTTGGACTTTACCCCTTATCCTTTGGGCTTTATCCTGACTGCCATTAAATTTTAGGTGCTAACGCAGTTCACACATCAGTTGCAACAAAAACGGAAAGTATATCAGCAAGAATATTATACTCTTTTTAGACTTTTGAGAACCTTTTGCTGCAAAGGGGTGTTTAGATACGGATTTCATAGACCAAATCAAAGTGTTAGCTACTAAAATTCCAAAGTTATCTGAAAGTATAAAAACTGAAGAGGCAACAAAAAATGCACTTGTTTTGCCACTCTTAAACATATTAGGATACAATGTTTTTGACCCTACTGAAGTTGTCCCTGAATTTACTACTGATTATGGCACGAAAAAAGGCGAAAAGGTCGATTATGCTATAATGCAAGATGGAAAGCCAATAATATTGATAGAGTGCAAAAACATTGATGTTGATTTGGATAAGGTACATGCTTCTCAATTATTTAGATATTTTACTGTAAGTGAAGCAAAGATTGGCATCTTAACAAATGGTATTGTATATCGTTTTTTTACAGATATTGATGCTCCAAATAAAATGGATGATAAAGCATTTTTGGAGATAAATTTACTAGATATCAAAGAACCTCTAATAAATGAATTAAAGCGGTTTAAGAAAGAATCCTTCAATATCGATGATTTGGCGAATGTAGCCTGTGAATTAAAATACACAAAGGAAATAAAGCTTATTCTTGCCAACGAAATGAATGCTCCTTCTGAAGAGTTTGTGAAGTTTTTCGCTAAAAGGGTAAATGATGCACCCTTTACTCAAAGTGTCCGTGAAAAGTTCACAATAATTACTAAAAACGCCCTTAGTCAGTTCATAAATGATAGAATCAATGAAAGATTGAAATTTGCCATGGCTGAAGAGACAATAATGTCCACTTCAAGCACAAGTGAAGGTAATGAGGCTGATACTCATAATAACAATTCCGAAGAAACAGTAACAACCGAAGAAGAAACCGAAGGATACTATATCATAAAATCAATCCTTCGAGAAAATATTGACATAACGAGAGTTGTTATTAGAGATAAAAAATCATACTGCGGCGTACTGTTGGATAACAACAATAGGAAGCCAATTTGCCGCATGTATTTCAATACAAAACAGAAATATCTAGGGATATTTGCAGAAGGTAAAAATGAAGAAAAAGTCCCGATAGAAAGCTTGAATGACATCTATAACTATGCGGATAAATTGAAAATCGCAGTTAACAATTATGATAATACAGAAAAATCAGAGATACAGTAAGTAAGGAACGAATCAGATTTAAAAGAAAAAGGCACGTACTCAGACGTTGAAGCGTGGTTAATATATAAATTAAAAAATATTTAAAAAACCACATTTTCACCGGAGAAAGTGAAGCTTTTTTCTTCCATCAAAAAACCGATTTAATAAAAGCAAATAAAGCTTCAGCCTGCCTTAAAAAATTTCCTTTATATATATCGTTCATATGAGATAAATTTATATATTATGACGGCTACGGAAATATTGGCAGTAAAAATAAAGAACCATATAATCTGTTATTAAAAACTTCATTTTTGTTTTTAATAAAAGAATCTATAGGATCTTATTTTTATAGCAAGCCAGAGGGATCCGCTATAAGCGGAGGTGAAACAAAAGTGAGTTTTAATGACAGAGGGAATTCCTTCAGGGGGAGAGACAGCAACCGTGGTGGCAGAGACAGCAGCCGCGGAGGTTTCAGAGGTGGAAGCAGTGGTCCCAGAGAAATGTATCCTGCAGTTTGTTCAGACTGTGGCGTTGAGACCCAGGTTCCGTTCAAGCCTATCGAAGGAAGACCGGTTTACTGCAGAGACTGCCTCCCAAAACACAGGAAGTTCTGAACCCAAAAATTCTGAAAATACTCTATTTTAAGTTTATATCTGGAGACCTCTGGGAAAAGGGTTTCCAATATTGTCTATTTATTTTCTAATACTGGTTCTTTGTTTCATACTGTATATTTATTCTTTATCTCGACATTTTCTTTCTTGAACTGCCTTCTGGATTTCTGAAGAGAGGTAGATTAATTATATATATGATAAAAAGACTGTAGAATTAGTAAAAATGATGAGAAGTATAATCTGTTATTAAAAACTCTGTTTTTGTTTTTGAATAATAAATTATATCCAATCATATTTTTATGAGCATGTTTATCCGCTGGAAGCGGAGGTGAAACAAAAATGGGTTTTAATGACAGAGGAAACTCCTTCAGGGGAAGAGACAGCAACCGTGGTGGCAGAGACAGCGGCCGCGGAGGTTTCAGAGGCGGCAACAGCGGCCCCAGGGAAATGCACAAGGTAATCTGTTCTGACTGCGGTGTTGAGACCGAGGTTCCTTTCAAGCCAACAGAGGGACGGCCGGTTTACTGCAGAGATTGCCTTCCTAGCCACAGAAAGTTCTGAATATAAGATTCTCTATAGGTGTTGTTCTGTAAAGATATACAGCAACACTGATTCACTTTTTAATCTTTGTTTTTTGCCTTATACTCAGGTGAAAGGCACGAAATCATAAGTTCTCACGAACTTGTATGTTAAGCTCTGAATCATTTAGCATTACTAATCGATACTAATAAAATTGTACTCCAGTCAGTATTTGTTGATGGAATCTAATCCGGATACGTTTTGACCGCTTTTATTAGGGATCATATGTTGGGAGGATAGGATCCCAGGAAATAGCTTCAAGATTTCCTGAAATTCTAACTTTTAATATTAAAGCCTATTATATTTTTTAAGGGTTTTTAATTTATTATTCATTTATGAACTTTCAGACCTGAGTACCTGGAGGAAATCAAGAGTATGGAAAGTATCAGTAATTAAGGCGAGTTATCTGGGGGAAGTTAAATAGGCAAATAAGCCCAGCATCCAAAACCAGAATTGAATCAATATCCCAAATCCGTCTAAAAAATCCCAAATTCATCTAAAAAATCCCAAACCTAAAATCAAAATAAACAAAAGAGGAATCAACCTGGCTAATTTCCGAAGTAATATGAGAAAGAGAAGAGAAGGAACGGTAAACGCTGCACCTGCTCAGGAAGTAACAAGGGTACGTACTCCACGTAGAGAGAACCACGAAGTACTGGCAACAGTAGGAAGTCTCTTAGGCTCAAAAAGAGTTACACTGCAGTGCATGGACGGCATTGTCAGAATGGGACGAATTCCCGGATCCAAAAACAAGAAGATGTGGATTCGTGAAGGTGATATTGTAATTGTAACTCCGTGGGAAATCCAGGATTCAAAAGCCGATGTTATCTGGAAATATACAAGGCCTCAGATAGAATGGCTTGAACGCAAAGGTTACCTGAAATAACTATCTATAAATACCTTATTTAATCCCTGAAAGGTAATACATGTGAGATATGGTTTTAACCTGTGCTCCGGTTAAACCTCATATTCTTCTTTTCAATAATTCCTGATAGCCTGGAAATACTGAGACTTTCGACTCTTTTCAGCTGCACTATCTTCTTCTTCCTGAAGATCATTATATTCTAAAATTTAATCTTTAAACCTGAGAATAGTTTTGAGAATCGAATATAGAAACGAGCGGCTTCAAATTAAAAATATTTTTCTAATTTATTTTTAATTTTTAGAGTAAAATTTATATAATTTGACTGTATAGTAAGACCATTAAAAATAAAGAGACGTATAATCTGTTATTAAAAACTAATTTCTGTTTTTAATCAAAGAGCTCTATACAATCTTATTTTTAAGCAAATGACTATCCGTTGTAAGCGGAGGTGAAAAGAAAATGGCTTTTAATGACAGAAATTCCTTCCGGGGAAGAGACAACCGGGGAGGTTTCGGCGGGGCCCCGAGAGAAATGCACAACGCAACCTGTTCTGACTGCGGTGCTGAGACTCAGGTTCCTTTCAAACCAGATCCCGACAGACCGGTCTACTGCAGGGACTGCCTTCCTAACCACAGGAAGCCCAGAGAGAACCGCTATTAAATCCAAACTCCGCTTTGGAATTCTTACGTTTATAGAGTGCTATCCGTCCTGCCCTGTTTAATAGGCAGACGGATCGATTCTTTTTCTACCTGGTTCATTTAAATTTTGGCTCTTTCTGATTATTTTCATGCTGCTGTGATTATAAATTTGAATCAGGGAACTTCCTTGAATATCCTGAAATGTTCTTTTGCTTTAAACCTTCTTTTTTCATAGGAATGTTTATATAATTTGAATGTATCTTTGGGGATTGAAAATAAAGAGACGTATAATCTGTTATTAAAAACTCGCTTTTGTTTTTAATCAAAGAGCTCTATACAATCTTATTTTTAATTAATAGTTATCCGCTGGAAGCGGAGGTGAAACAAAAATGGGTTTTAATGACAGAGGAAACTCCTTCAGGGGAAGAGACAGCAACCGTGGCGTTTTCAGAGGCGGCAACAGCGGCCCCAGAGAAATGACCAAAGTAACCTGTTCTGACTGCGGTGTTGAGGCCGAAGTTCCTTTCAAACCAACAGAAGGACGGCCGGTTTACTGCAGAGATTGCCTTCCTAACCACAGAAAGTTCTAATGATAATCTGTATTGAGTGTTAGTTTTTGCAATTCAGTTTGCATTAATGCTCAATTCATTTTTCACTTTTTGTTTTTTAACTCTTTACTTTCGCTTTATTTTTCCGCGAATTTATCCATTAGAGCAAAGTAATCAAAAATTATTGAATAATATCACAAGGAGGAATTAACCTGGCTAATTATAGAAGTGCTGTTAGGAAAAGACAATCAGGATCAAATAAACCCGTAAGCTCCGGAGATAATCCGGAAGTAACAAGGGTCCGAACCCCCCGTAAAGACCGAAATGAAGTTCTGGCAACGGTAGCAAGTTTACTTGGTTCAAAAAGAGTTTCACTTCAGTGCATGGATGGAGTTGTCCGCATGGGCAGAATTCCGGGTTCCAAAAACAAGAAAATGTGGATCCGCGAAGGCGATATCGTAATCGCAAACCCCTGGGAAATTCAGGATTCAAAAGCTGATGTCATCTGGAAATATACAAGGCCGCAGATTGACTGGCTTGAAAGAAAAGGGTACCTTAATTAAGGCCCCCCTGAAACCTTTTACTTTTCTATAATTTCTTTTAATACCTGCCTCATTTATCCATATTATTTGCTCTGCAGTAAATACCTTGATAAGTATTATTTCACTTGCGCTTTTTCAAAATTTGCACACAAGGTTTCCGAGTTCTATTGAGAACGTTTCATAATTTACAGAATAGTCAATAGGACATTCGATAACTACCAGCTTATTCAGGGAAAATGCTTTTTCGAGGACCTCTGTGAGATTGTCTTTTTCTTTTACCTTCATACCCGTTGCCCCGAAACTTTCGGCAAGAAGGGCAAAGTCAGGGTTTCCGTAGTCCAGAGCAAAGTCTTCAAAGTTCATTTTCTTCTGTTTCCACTTGATGAAGCCAAAGGCATTGTCGTTCAGGATAAGGACTACCAGAGGGATCCCGTAACGAACTGCAGTCTCAAGCTCCTGGCAGTTCATTATAAAACCTCCGTCTCCGCAAATAGCGAGTACGTGGCGCTCCGGGTGAAGAAGTTTTGCAACAAGCCCTGCAGAAAAGCCTGCACCCATTGTGGCAAGGGCATTGTCCAGCAGTACTGTATTGGGAGTGTAAGTCTTGTAGAACCGGGAAAACCAGAGCTTGTATATCCCGTTATCAAGAGAAATTATGTCTTCACGCCCGAGAACCTCTCTCACACTGCGTACAACTTCCTGAGGGATGGGGGGATAGCTCTTCCTTACAGGGGAATTTATTTTTTCTTCGATGAAGGCTCTTGTGTTTTCAAATACAGGGAACTTTCTTTTTTCGGAAACTCTTGCGGCAAGCTGCCGGATAGAAGAGGAAATATCTCCTATTACCTCAACTTCAGGGTTAAAGTACCTGTCAGGCACTGATTCCACAAAATCAATATTTACGATCTTTTTATCCAGGTGTCCGTTCCAGAGATAAGGGGGGTATTCCACTATATCATAGCCTACTGTTATTATCAGGTCTGCCCCATCAATTCCGCAGTTTACGTAATCCCTGGCATGGATTCCGGTGGCAAAGAGGCTATAAGGGCAGTCATCAGGGACAACACCTTTTCCCATCTGCGTATGCACAACATAAATGCCCGTCCTGTTTGCAAAATCCTCGAGTTCTTCAGTTACAGCCTTTCGGTTAGCTCCGGAAGATACTATGATAAGAGGGTTTTTAGCCTGGCGAATCATGCTTGCTGCCATTTCGACAGCCTCAGGGTCAGGAATGGGTATTTTGATTTCACTCCTCTTCTGCACAACTGCATCTGTATCTTCTCCAGCCACGTCCTCCGGAAGTTCTATGTGTACTGCTCCGGGTCTTTCGGCTTCCGCATGCTTGAAAGCGTTTCGGAGAACTGTAGGAATCATCCCTGGATCGGAAATTGATACCGCTTTTTTGCAGAGCGGCTCCATCATCCTTACAACGTCTACAAGCTGGAAACGTGCCTGCCAGTTATCAATAAGGGCTTTCTGCCCCGAAATTGAGATTAAAGGAGCCCCTATCAGCTGCGCCTGAGCAACCCCCGTAACGAGGTTAGTTGCTCCGGGACCGAGAGTTGAAAAGCATACCCCTGCTTTTCCTGTCAGCCTTCCGTATGCGGTAGCCATAAATGCCGCAGCCTGTTCGTGCCTTGTTATGATCAGTTTGATATCCGAATTACGAAGAGATTCGAGAAGGTCAAGATTTTCTTCTCCGGGAAGTCCGAAAACGTATTCTACACCTTCTTCTTTAAGCTGGGAAACAAAAAGATCCGAAGCTTTCATGAAAATACCCCAATTTGCCTTATTCTGATACTTGATCTGACATAAGGCTTTACTCTAAGCTTTGTTTTTTAACGTTTATTCTTGTCTTGACCTGCTTAAATCAGATTTTTTCCTCTCTTAAATCAGATTTTTTCTCTCCAGCTTTCAACGCGGTGCCTCATCAAATTCTAAACAGTCTTCTACTGCTTATTGATATTTGTTAACTACTATAGTCTTTGTGTTCACAAACTCCTTAAGTCCACAGTCTGAAAACTCTCTGCCGAGGCAGGATATCCTGGAACTTCCTGAGAGCAGCCCTGGCTCCGACTCTATCCTTCCATTGATGGTCACAAAACCTGCCCTGATTTTTTTTGCCAGCCTCTCGGCTTTTTCCAGGTCTTGAGACCATATTTCGGCTCCATACACGAACTCTGCGGAATTTGCAATTTTCACTGCCTCATTTTCATCCTTTACCATAATTACCGGTGCAATAGGTCCGAAGAGCTCTATATTGAGAACTTTCATATCGGAACTGGCTGCAGGGACAAGGGCAGGTCTGAAGAAAAAGCCTTTCTTATGCTCTTTCCCGTGGACATAAGGCTCTGCTCCTTTTTTCTTTGCATCCTTAAGGACTTTCTCAAGGCTGTCGAGAAACTCCTTTTTTGCCACAGGTCCTATATCAGTTTCCTCATCCATTGGGTCTCCAACCTTCAACTTCTGCATTTGCATTTCAAATGCCTCGATAAAATCGACGACAAGATCTTCGATGACAATAAACCTCCTTGCAGAATTACATCTCTGGCAGGTATTAAGGAAGCAGGATCTTACCGCAGCTTCTGCAGCACGGTCTAAGTCCGCATCTTCAAGCACTATAAAAGGATTGGATCCTCTAAGTTTCAGCACGAAAGGTTTGATCATTCTTCCTGCAATCTCCCCTATTTCAGACCCGGCTCTCACGCCGCCGGTAAGAAAAACTCCGTCCACAAGATCCTCGTCAATGATTTCCATGGCAGTTTCGGTGTCTATTAGCAGGGTCTTAAACACATCCTGAGGCAATCCAGCCCAGGTAAAGATTTTTTCAATCTCAAGAGCAGACCCGGGGACGTTGGAGGCATGCTTTAGCAGACACACGTTTCCTGCTATCAGTGTGGGCACTGCAAACCTGAAAGCCTGCCAGAAGGGGAAATCCCAGGACGTGATCCCAAGAATGACTCCCAGTGGCTCAAAAATAGCATGGATTTTTTCGGTTTCTGTTTCCGCAATTTCATCTTTGAGAAACTCTGTCGCATTTTCTACACAGTAATCACAGAACCGTGCGCTTCTTTCGATTTCTTCAAGGGAAAGTCTGATAGGCTTTCCCGTTTCTTTTGTAATAATCTCTGCGAAAATTCTCCTGTTCTGCCTGAGCACCTCAGAAATTCTTGCAATATACCCTGTTCTTTTCTCAACCGAAAGAGAGTTCCATCCAGGGAAAGCAGCCCTGGATTTTTCAATCTGGCTTTCACAGTTCCCGAAAGATAATGTATCATAGGCCCAGTTTAGTTCTTCAGTATAAGGATTAACGGATTTGATTTTCATAATCTCCCCCCAAAAAGAGTCCTGTAGCAATATTGGAATTCCGGATATTATAATTTAAGGACAGGTAAAGTCCTAAAAGAGGAAAGGATTCTCAGAATTACTCTCCCCAGCAATCTGTTCTCTAAAGAAATTCAGGTTTCCTCTGAAAGGCAAAAGGTGAACTAAAAAACGAAATAGTGTTCAGAAACTGGCAGTAATAATTATAAATCAAAATATTAATTATAGAGTACTCAATTCTAAATGGGGGAAAATATGAGAAAAGCATTGCTTATTTTAATAGTTCTGTTTGGCGTATTCCTGGCAATCGGATGCGCACAAAAAGGTACCGAACAGCCTAACGAAACAGTAACTCCAGTTGAAGAAGTGACTCCAGTTGAAGCTGTAACTCCAGTTGAAGCAGTAACTCCAACTGAGGAAGAGATCGCAACCGAGGAAGAGACGGCAACTGAGGAAGAAATTCCAATGGAGGAATATACTCCTGCAGTAAGTGATGAAGACACTGAGACGGAAAACGTAACGATAGAAAATATCACAACAACAGAGAGAGAAGGTGTAATTAAAGTAACTCCAAACAAAGGTGGTTAAACAAAAGCCTCTGCTTAGAACTGGATGAGGGCAGAGATGTTCCTTAAGCCTCCACTTTAAGTATTACTGTTAAGGTAGTAACTGAGGCTTTGTCCTTAATCTGAAATCCTATTACTATGCCAACCTCTAATAGAAAATATTTTCAAAACAGATTTACTTTTTTAGACAAATTATGTCTGTTGTCAGGCATATTTTTCTTTTGAGATAAATGAATCTGCAATCTGAATCAGGCAGGAATTATTATAACTAAAAGTAGTAAAAAATAATACTGATTTTGCATAAGGGGGAAAGTATGAGAAGAGAATTTATTATTTTGCTAGCCTTGTGTAGCATATTTCTGGCAATAGGATGCGCAGGTACCAAACAGCAACCAAACGAAACAGAAACTCCGGTTGAAGCCGTAACTCCAGTTCAGGGCGTAAATGTCACTTCAAATGAATCCAAAGTTGTCGATGTATCAATTGTTAATTACTCCTTTAGCCCGGAGACCGTTACAATATCCACTGGTGAAACCGTAAAATGGACAAACATGGAATCTGTTAATCATACGGTTACAGGTGCCAGTTTTGAGTCAAAGACTCTGGCACAGGGAGGTTCATACGAATTCCTGTTCACCGAGCCAGGCACATATGAGTATCACTGCTCGATTCATCCTTCTATGAAAGGGATAGTAATTGTGGAGAATGGTTAAGAATTTTTGAGCTTATAGGGTGCTGAGATTTATACTTCTGTTTTTCTCTAAGCGCCTTCAAAAATGAATCTATTTAAAACATTTTTTCTCTTTGGCATGAAAGTACTTCCAGATACTTTCATTCTTTGGGCATGTTATTCGAAGAATATCATGCACGTTTTTTTAATTGCAATCTTCATTTTTTCTTTTTTCCGCTTATTTTTCCCCTAACTTTTCCCTTATAAAATCATAAATCATCTCTGCAACGTTAATCCCGCAGCATTCCTCAAGCCCTTCAAAGCCTGGGGATGAATTTGCTTCGCAGACTTTGAAATGGTCGCCGTCGAAGAGAAGGTCAATGCCGGCTATGTCAAGCCCGAAGGTGCGGGCGGTTTCTGTCGCCAGCTGTTCTATTTCAGGGGTCATATCAAATTTTCGGACTGCTCCACCTCTCGAGTAGTTGGACTTGAAGCTGCCAGCCGGAGCTATGCGTTCCATGCAGGCAACTGCCCGGCCTCCGATTACGAGAACTCGGAGATCTCTCCCAATGCTGGATTTAATGAATTCCTGAAGGATAATGTTCGCATTGGGGTTGGTTATGTGTATTAATTCTATGAGGTCACGGAAATTGTCATGGTTTTCAGAAAGGAAAATTCCCTTGCCCATTGAGCCGGAAAGGGCTTTTACAATGAGAGGAAAACCCAGGTATTTTTCGACCAGGTTTATGTTGACAGGGTTTTTGGCAAACATCGTTTTTGGAGAGGAAATCCCTCTTTCTGCCAGTATTTGCTGAGAATAGAGTTTGTCCTTGACTGTGTCAATGCTCTGCGAGGAATTAATAACACAAACTCCCAGGCGTTCAAGATGGCGGATGACAGCAAGCGCAAAATAGGTTGTTCCTGCTCCCATTCTTGGCAGAAGGAAATCCGGAAGGGGAACAACTTCTCCGTCGAGGAGTATGCTTTTTCTGTCATCCCTTGTAACTATCAGGTCGAACTGGTCGGGTTTTACAACCCTGAGATCTATTCCTTTTTCAGCCGCAACCTCAATGAAGCGGTGAATTTCATACAGGTCAGGCCTCAATTCGGCAGCCGTACTCTTATAAAGTATCCATCCTTTCATCCTTTCATCCGCCCTATCCTGTGAGAAGTGTTTTTAAATTTAAAAAAAGATATTTATCTATCTGAAAAGCGTTTCCAATATATAGAGCTATCTTTTTCAATTTATATCCATTCAAAGAAAAGATCGTAAGAAAAGGTAGTACGTAAAAAGAGAGTTGATTCAAGAATTCAAAAATAAGATCCGGAAGGAGAAGTCTCTCCGGATTACTGAACATCTCCTCCGATTTCAGCGTATCTGGGTTCAATTTCTACGGCTTTTCTGTACGCATATTCAGCTTCTTCTTCGCGTCCAAGAAAACTCAGGCAGACAGCTTTTCCAAACCAGGAGTCTGCAGATTCAGGATCGAGTTTAATGGCTTTTTCATAAGTATCCAGGGCTTCTTCAAAGCGCCTGAGCTGAGCCAGCACAAAACCCAGGCTTGAGTAGGCTTCCAGGTACTCGGGGTCAAGCTGTACAGCTTTTTTGTAGGCTTCGACAGCTTCATCAAATCTCTGCATCTGGCTGAGAGTAAAGCCTTTGTTATACCAGACATCGGAATTTTCGGAATTGATTTTAATTGCTTTTTCAAAAGCATTAATTGCTTCTTCATACCTCTCGAGGTGTTCCAGATCAATGCCCATATTATTCCAGGCATCATCATTTTCAGGGTCAATTTCCACGGCCTTTTCATATGCTTTCAGGGCCTGCCTGTAGCTTCCAAGGCTGTCAAGATCCACTCCTTTGTAATACCAGGCTTCAAGAAAATCTGGATCTATCTCCAGGGCTTTATCGTATGAAACTATAGCCTCATCATAATTACCCATCTGTCCGAGAGCTATACCCATTCCTGCCCAGGCTTCTTTGTAGTACGGATTTTCTTTAAGGACTTTCCCGTAAGCATTAATAGCCTCTTCGTATTTTCCTTCCTGGCTGAGATTCAGGGCTTTTCCATACCAGGCATTAGGGTAGTCCGGCTTTAGCTCAAGAGCTTTTCCGTAGGCTTCAACTGCTTTCTCATATTCTCCCACTTGAGAGTAAGAAAAAGCCATATTGTTCCAGATATCTGCATCTTTGGAATTGATTTTAACAGCTTCCTGATAAAGTTTAAGGGCTTCCTCGAACCGTCCCACGCTTTCAAGAGCTGCAGCCTTATTATTTAACAGATATATATTTCCCGGATCTTTTTCAATTGCCTTTTCAAAGGCAACTATTGCCTCGTTAAACTTGCCAAGCTTGAGAAGATCAAGACCACACTCATTAAGTTCAGCTGCAAGAATCTCGTTGCTGACTTCTTCATCTGACACACTCCCCGAGTCATCCAGAATGTACATATCCCCAGAAACCAATCCATCTCCGGTTTCAGCTTTTTCTCCTTTTCCTTCTTCTATGACAGATTTGTCCTTTGGTTCTTCAGAATTCATGTCAAAATTTCCTCTAATATCTTTTAAAATAAGGCCCACAATTTTTTCTGGTCATTCGCGTTCGTTATTTACTTAAGTCTATTGTTCTTTATGACCTATACATCTGACTTTATGGCTTTTATAGCCTCTCCCCAAAAATATGCAGAAAAGGTTTGTCGGATAAATTAAAGAAATGTAAAGCATATAAACATGGGCTGCTAATGATGAAACAGATTCACCAGAATCAAGAAATTATCAGGAACAATATACGGCAAAGCTATCACTGTTCCTTGAAAGCTGTTCTCTTTGATATGGATAATACTCTTTTTGATTTCGTAGCCGTAAAACTCATTGCATGCAGGGAGATTCTTTCATATCTTGGAAAAGAGGATAGGAACTTAAAGAAGGAGCCTGCAGAACTTTTCAAGTATTTTCTTAGAGGAACTTATGGTTTTGAGGATTATGAAAACATAAGGGATTACATGCAGGAGAGAAATCTCTTCACAGCTAAGGGGTACAGAGATTGCTGTGAGATCTATGACCGGGAAAAGCTGCAAAACCTCGAATTGTATCCAGGGGTAAGGGATACTCTTGAAGAATTGAAAAAAATTGGCTTCAGGCTTGCAATAATAACAGATGCCGACAGGTACCATGCACGTGCAAGGCTTACAAAAGTGGATCTTCTGGACTCTTTTGAACTTCTCGTATCTGCAGATATGACAGGTACGAAAAAACCGGATCCTGCACATTTTCTCTTTGCCCTTGATGCGCTTGGGCTAAAGCCGGAAGAAAGTCTTGTAGTTGGGGACAGCATCAAAAGAGACATAGCTCCTGCTAGAAGATTAGGTTTAAGAACAGCTTATGCTTCATATGGAGACTGGAGACCTGCGGAAGAAACAGAGAAATGTTTTGACTTTCAGCTCAATGCGTTTAATGACCTGATGAGATGTATTTATATTTTGAATAGTGATCTGTTTAAGACATCTACTCAAAGTAAAAATTAATTTCATCAATAGAAACCGCCGTCAGAAGGATAATGATAACAGCAAAACTAAAGACACTTCCTGAGAAAAAGAGAATTAAAGAAAAAGATATTTTTAGCCGTTATACCGTGATTTCTGAATTTGTTTTTCTGGCCAACGGCTTTTCTGGCTCCGGGATTCAGTTTCTCTGAACGGTGATTTGTATTAAGCTTGCTTAAATAAGGTCTGAATATATTGGATTTATATCTACTGCCCTTTCGTATGCTTCCATTGCTTTCTGGTGTTTTTTAACCCTGTCATACACTATTCCTTTACCAATCCATGCTTTTGTGAAGCTCGGGTTGATGTCTATAGCTTTTTCGAAGGCTTCAAGCGCTTCTTTGTATTTTTCAAGGTCTCTCAGGGCAATCCCTTTGTTATACCAGAACCTTGCATTCTCGGGATTTGCTTTTATTTTGTTGTCAAAAGTCTCCACTGCTTTCTCTATATACAGTTTTGCTTCATCGGTTTTTCCGAGCCAGCGCAGAGCGACTCCTTTGTTATAAAGAGCTTTTCCGTTACTCGGGTTTAACTCAAGTGCCCTGTTAAATGCATCAAGAGCTTCATGATAACTCTTTATTTTGCAGAGTCCCATGCCTTTTTTGCACCATTCACTTGCGCTCATGGCGCTTATGTCATATTTCTTTGAATAAATCTGGATAGATTTCTCAAGGTCGTCCATCGCGTCTTCGTATGCTCTCATCTCCCTGAGTGCCATTCCTCTCCTGTACCATACTTCAGGGTCTTCCGGAGCAAGACTGATAGCCCGATAAAATGCGTCAAGAGCTTCTTCATACTGCATGAGACCGAGGAGAAGTTCGGCTTTAAAGCACCATACTTTGGCGTCAGCAGGGTTGATCTCAAGAGATCTGTCAAAAGCATTAAGAGCTTCGTCGTATTTCATGAGATTTCTAAGAACCATCCCTTTGCTGAACAGGATTTTTGCGTTATCAGGGCTGATTTCCAGAGCCTTATTGAATGCATCCAGAGCTTCTGTATACCTTTTTAATTCTTGGAGTGCAACGCCTTTATTATACCATTCGTTCGAAGTCATATCTCACCACACCTTTTTTTGGGCTACATTTTTTCCACTGCTTTACCACACATCTACTTTGAACAACAATATTATATGCCTTCAGGGCGTTAAATGGATTTTGTACTTTAGTTCCTTACCAATAATAAGGACAAATAAATAGTAACCCATAATATTTTATGTTCTATTCTTTTTTAAACATTTTGAAATAATTCTATACATTCTCAATTTAAAAATAGAGTCTCCCAGCCATAATTTTAGCCTGAGCCAAAATATAGAAAAAATACAATATATTATTTTATAATCTAATAAAATTAATATTTGTCGATTTAAATAAATATCTATTCGGTTCTATATGGTCCATCTTGATGACTCAAAAGTAATGTCTGTTTTTTTACTCAGAAAGCTTTTCCAGGAACTTTGAATGCGGTTGCGCAGATATTTCTGGGCAAAGAGGTAATTTTCAGTCACACTTATTCTGGCATCGTTTAATTCTGCCCTGATGCCGGGGTTGCGGCAGAGCTCTCAAGAGACTTAAGTGAAGACATATTAATTTTGACGAAAAAAAAACCGATTCTTTATGGATTAATATGACTTAAACAGAAAATATAATTTTAATAGAATATGAGATTTTAACGAATGATCAGATTGCGAATTAATATAATAAAATTTTTCGAAAAGCAATCTTTATTAAAATAATTTTAAACTATCTCATATATATCGGGAGATCTATCTAATTAAATTTCTTATGATTAATTTTAAGCTCTTATTAAGAAAAAAATAAAACGATTTGAATGAGATAAATATTGGAGTTTGATGAAGAAGGCGTCTTAAGAAGGGAATAAATAATATTCATAAGAAGCCTCCTGAAAATCAATGAATTTAACTTCATAGAATTCTATTAAACATATAGAACGTGAAAAGGGAAAGAAAGGAAATATCACCTTTTAATGAATCCTTACTTATGAGATGCATCATTATTTCTATAAAACGAATTTTATTTCTAGAGTTAAATATGGCTGCGTCTCAAAATCATTCCTATCCGTGCTCTCAGTTCAAGAGAATTAAAAGGTGCAGCAATATAGTCATCAGCTCCAGACTTGAAGGCTTTAATGCTGTCTTCCACTTTATGTTTTTCACTCAGCATCATGATAGGGATCCACCAGCACTTGGGACTGGCCTTAAGTTGCCTGCAAATTTCAAAGCCGTCTTTATCAAGAGAAGCTGTATCAAGAAGTACCAGATCAGGTTTCTCTTCGCTTATGGCTTTAAGGACTGGTAAGGTATTCGAGACATTTACTACATTATAGTTTTCAGCTTCCAGTGCCTTCTTAAGGTCATGGAAATCATTGTGTCCATTACCCATAATCAGGATTTTTTCCCTGATATCCATAAGGCTTGCAATCCGAGCTTTTACTGCATCTTCCGAAATTGAAAGAGTGCGGGCGATATTCTTTTCGCTTATCTCTGGCTGTTCTTTTATGAGTTTTAATATTTCATGGTTAAGATCATTGTTATGCATTTTCCCTCCACCTCATACAGTATATATTTTCTTAGGTATTAAACATTTCTCAAAAATTAAAACGAAGAGAGTAGCTAAAAATGTACACAGTAAAGCAAGAGAAAGCGGAGTTACCCAAATATTTAGGGGATTTCATATGGATCGCCTGGTCACCCAATACGGAGATAAGTTTATAACCCTAAATAACAAGTTAATATTGGAAATAAGAATCACTTACGGAGAACAGCCACCTCTGAGATGATAACAATGGATCCACTTGAAAAGATCTTTGGAAAAACCGCACAGATGACCGTCCTTAAAAACCTGATTGAGCACCAGAATGAATCAACCTACCTTTCAGGAATAGCAGAAGAAACAGGTCTGTCACACTCCAGTGTGTCAAGAGTGATCACCCCGCTAATTGAGTCGGGTATTGTCATAGAAAAACCTCTTGGAAAGCAAATCCGGACCTTCCAGCTGAACATGGACAGTGACGCGACAAAATTGATCATAGATTTTTACAATAAAATTAACCAGATGCTGGAATAAGCCTTAAAGCGAATTCCCAAATGCCTGATGCAGGGCAGAAAATCTTGCTGTCCTCTTATTTAATTTTATAAGGATAGTGTTAACTTTAGAATTTCTGACTCTCATATATAGATGTAAACATAATCCCAAAAACAATATAAAGAATTTTCTAATCAAGGTTTTGTTTTGAATAAAGGGTCAAGATTATCAGGGCCAGAAAGGGAGTTTTGTATCGACTACTGTCTCAACCATTTAATTTTTGCATATCTTTATAATCTTTGAATCTCTTTATACATCCATGTTACAAATTAAACTTGAAGATAATGAGGTAAATTTCCTTCACAACTTTGTAAGAAAAGGGCATAA